>ERZ795043.17-NODE-17-length-277315-cov-361.507123_pt1 | contig 277315 bp, 209 predicted proteins | sample MGYA00375127_ERZ795043 | MGnify/ENA primary metagenome ERZ795043 (study PRJEB30172, sample SAMN05518447) | compost metagenome | isolation source: Feedstock adapted compost from Newby Island compost facility, Milpitas, CA | place: USA:Newby Island compost...
CGACACCATGTTACTTAGTCAGGCATATGTGTCAAGAGTTTTGGGATAGGTTCTAATCTGCCGTATCGCCGGTTGAAAACCGGCGACGCGCCCGACCCTTCCACCGCCTCGCGGATTGCCAATCCGCGACACGGCAGGCTGCCAGCCTGCGCTACGACGGGCGCTTGTCCGCAGACGAGCGTTCCTGTTTGCGTGCGCCCCACCCCGGCCACGCGCTGCCCCAACGCCATTCCTCCGGCTGCGCACACAAGCCTGCTTTCACCGGATTGTTTCGGATGTAACGCCGGATTCGCGCCTTCTCGTCGTCATCGCGCACCCAATGATCGAACGACTCTGGTTGCCAGAAGCTCTCGCCGGTCCGCTGCAAGATCAGATTCGCCTGCCTCGCGGTGTGACGTTTTCGACTTTGAAGAATGGCGCTCAACGTGTGCCCCGGCATCGGCCAGAGCAACAAATGCACATGGTTCGGCATGATCACCCACTCCTCCAACCGGTATCGAGTGCCATGAAAATGCAACAGCGCATCCGCGACCATGTCCGCCACCTCGGGATGGCGCAACTGGCACGCGCCCACGCCCCGGTCCAGGTAGCGCTCGACCTGCCGCAACAGCTCGCGATTGGCGGCCTCGCGGCCCGCGTGGTCGCCAGCGGCCAGGCGGCGGACGGCCTCGGCTCGTTGCCGCTCGAATTCCAGCAACACCGACTTGGGCAGCGAATCCGCCAGGCGAAACGTGACGAAGTAAATCGCGCCCTCGCGCTTGACGTGCGGCAGATAGCCGCGCGAGTGAATCCCGCTGCGCAACCGGTTGGGCGTTTCGCGGGGCATACCCGTCGCGCGCAACTCGAACCGGACACGGTCGAGATCGGGGTTGGAATCTCGCTGGGCCATGACGGAAGGCTAATGGCTTGGGTCAGACAAGCAATCCCGGGCTGCGCTGTCGCCGCACCGCCCGTAACGCAGATTGCCAATCTGCCGTATCGCCGGTTGAAAACCGGCGACGCGCCCGCCCCTTCCACCGCCTCGCGGATTACCAATCCGCGACACAGCAGGCTGCCAGCCTGCGCTACGGCGCGAGCGACCGCAACGACCGCAAACGCCGTAGCGCAGATTGCCAATCTGCCGTATCGCCGGTTGTCAACCGGCGAGCCGTCCGACACTTCCACCGCCTTGCGGATTATCAATCCGCGATACAGCAGGCTGCCAGCCTGCGCTACGACGCGAGCGACCGCAACGCCCGCAAACGCCGTAGCGCAGATTGTTAATCTGCCGTATCGCCGGTTGAAAACCGGCGACGCGCCCAACCCTTCCACCACCTCGCGGATTATCAATCCGCGATACAGCAGGCTGCCAGCCTGCGCTACGACCGCCGCCCAACCCGAAGCATTCAAACCAGCTTTATGGACCTGAGCAAATTCACCGAAAAATCCCAGGCCGCCTTGATGGAGGCCCAGAACATCGCCACGCGCAACCAGCACCAGGCCGTGGATGTCGAACACCTGCTGCTGGCGCTGCTCGAACAGGAGGGCGGCCTCGTCCCGCGCCTCTTCGAGAAGGCCAAAGTCGCCCCCGACCTCCTCAAGGCCAAGATCGAGGAGGAACTCAGCCGCATCCCGCGTGTCTCCGGCGGCGACATGACCGGCCAGGGCACTTACGTGACCCAGCGCCTCAACAAGCTCCTCGTTCACGCCCAGGACCAGGCCAAAAAGCTCAAGGACGAATACATCTCCGTCGAACATCTCGTGCTGGCGATGTTTGATGAACCCGCCGGCACGGGAATTGGCAAAATCTTTAAAAACCTCGGCCTCCGCCGCGACGAGTTTCTCAAAGCGCTGACCGAAGTGCGCGGCAATCAGCGCGTCACCAGCGCCAACCCCGAGGCCACCTACGAGGCGCTCGAAGAATCCGGCCGCGACCGGGCACGAACTTTGCGCACTGAGAGGACAAAAGCTGCAACCGGCGCTCGCCGCCAGAGGCCTCCGCAGGTCATCGCATTGAATGCCTCGCAGACGCTTCCGCACGCCTTCGCCCAAGCTGATGGAGGATTCGGCTGCTTTCCCAGGGCCGGATTTTCAATGGATTTTCGCTCTTGCTTGCGCCGGGCGTCAGTCGTTCAATGGTCGTGTTCGGCAGAACACCTATGTAACAGCATACACAAAACCGATTTGCGGCTTCGGCTGCTGGCCACAACGAAACGGACAATTTCACGGAAAGGCCATCGGCTTCGGAGCACGCCCAGCAATGGGCGTGCCCGAAAGCGTTCCTTTCCGGGCATGTCCGTGCCTGTTGTGGGGCGTGAGTAGGACACGCCCCTTTGGTCTCAGCGCCCAGCGGTGAATCAAACCCCAAAATCAAACCCAACCAAGAAAGGCTGAAGACCATGAGAAACATATTGCAGGTTGTCGGCAGACTGGCGGCGGACTGTGTTCTCGTGCTCGGTCTGATTTCCAGTGTTCACGCGCAAGCCCCCAAATCGCCACCTGGGACGTATTACTCGGCCAAGGATTTCGAGTGGAGTCCGCCCTGGCCGTTCAATCCGTTTCCAGAACTTAACGTCGTCGAGATCGCGCCGGGCATTTTCGTCTTTGACGACACCGGCATTCCCGACACGCCGGAGCAAATCGCCGCACGGCAGAGATGGCAGGAGGCTGCCGAATACGCCAAACAGCTCGCAGTCAACCCGGCCTTGGCGCAGTCCGTGCGAGAGGCGCAGCGGGCCGCACAAGAAGCGACTTGGACCAAGAATCGCGAAGCGGTCGCACCGTGGCTGCACCAAGACATCCGTAGAACAGATGGCACTCTTCCAAAACTGGACGACAGGCTCGCATTGGAGACAGCCAATTCACAGGCGCTGTCTCAAAAACTTGCTGTTCGGGCCGTGGAGAATCGTCAAATGGTCGCCGAGTTCCTGGCGGCCAGTGGATTCGATGCGTTCACGCGACTCCCAGATGGCGGCATGAGTGCGATTGTTCGGGTTGAGAATGGTTTGCCGCGAGCTGTGGCAACGTGCAATTTGCTCGCGGCTGATACGGTCGGAACGGATGAGCTTTGGCCGGGCGGAATTACGGGTTTCAACCTCACGGGAACGAACATCGCCATTGGACTGTGGGATGGTGGTGACGTTCGCATCTCTCATCGCGAGTTCTCCACCAATGGCGTGCGAGTTATAGACATTGACGGACCGAGCGCCTACGGAACGAACGACCACGCTACTCACGTCTCCGGCACGCTCGCGGCTTACGGTGTCACCAATCGCGCCCGCGGAATGGCACACCGGGGCAGAATCTTCGCAGCAGATTACGATGATGACCTCGTGAAGATGCCTGGTGCGGTGGCGACGAATGGTTTTCGTGTTTCCAACCACTCCTACGCTTACCAAGCGGGGTGGGGATACACGAGCATTGGTGGAACGATTTACATGGTCTGGTGGGGAGATGTCGCGGTAAACCCAAATCAGAGCTATTTGTTTGGTTTCTACAGCGGAGCGAGCCAAACCATTGACGAAATTGCCAACAACGCCCCCACCTACCTGCCTGTCTGGGCAGCAGCCAATGAGCGTGGAGCTGCCGGAGCACCTATCTACCCCCCTTCCTTCGGCTACTACACCTTCTCCAACAGCGTTGTGATCGTTTCAACTGCCAGCCGCCCCAACGACGGCGATGTCGGCGGCTACGACACGCTTCCAGAACAAGCTTGCGCCAAGAACATCCTGACAGTCGGCGCAGTTAACGGCATCACCAATGGCTACGCTGGCTCAAACAGCGTTGTGCTGTCCACTTTCAGCAGTTTTGGTCCAACTGATGACGGGCGCATCAAGCCGGATTTGGTGGCTGATGGCGTCAATCTCTTCTCCACCGTCGCCACGAACGACAGTTCGTATGCTGTTTACAGCGGCACAAGCATGGCCACGCCGAATACGTCTGGCTCACTGGCACTTCTTCTTGAATTGCACGCACGGCTTTATGGCACGAATCAGCCGATGCTAGCGTCAACGCTGAAGGGCCTGGCTATACACACCGCCGATGAAGCAGGCAACGCCGCTGGGCCGGATTACCGCTTTGGCTGGGGTTTGCTGAATGCCCGGAAGGCGGCCCTTCTTATCCAGAGCAACTACGCCAGCGGCTCGCTCGCGCACATCAAAGAAGTTCGGCTGACTGGCGGCGACTACATCGAATTTCCTATCGTTGCAGCAGGCGGACAACCACTGATCGTCGGCACAGCGTGGAATGATCCCGCCGGCACACCGCCCGCCGTGTCGCTTGACCCGACGAACCGAATGCTCGTCAACGACCTCGATCTGCGTGTCATCGCTCCCGATGGCACGACGAACTTCCCCTGGGTGCTCAATCCCGCTATCCCCACCAATGCGGCCACCACCGGCGACAACATCCGGGACAACGTCGAGCAGGTTGTCATCTCAAGCCCCGCGACAAACGGCATCTACACGGTGCGACTCACGCACAAGGGCACAAACCTGGTTGCGGGCACGACCGGAGCAACGAATGAGCAGTGGGTTTCCTTCGTGATTTCCGGTAACCTGGCGCAGCCTCCTCCGCCTCTGTTGATCACAAGCATTGCGATGACCGGTTCAAATACCATCGCGCTGCAATGGGATTCCGTCGTTGGGCGTGTGTATCAGGTCCAACACAGGAACGATGTTGCTACTGGCGATTGGTCGGACAGCACGGGCGAAATCAGCGCGACCAAGACGAATGTGGCGGTCAATTTGCCCGTGCCAGGCGGGGTGGCCGCGCGGTTCTATCGTGTGGTTCAGGTGAGGTGAGTCGTGAAGCCGGCATTACACATATTGTCGGGCTGGCGCTGGCTGGTGCTGGCGCTGGCCCTCAGCCTCGCCAGATTCCCAATGCTGGCGCAGGGCACGATCGTTCATGTGCAATTGAGCACCCCGAACCCCGACCCCAATTTTCCATGGGATTATCAGGGAATGCGGTTGTTGGGCTTGAACCCGCAATCCTACGACCTTGACTTTGACGGTGACGGCACAGCCGAGTTTGTGGTTTATGCCTCAGGGCCGAGGTCAACGCGGGGGTTTGAAATCTGGGGGCTTGGCCAGAATCGCGTGTGGAGCTACCACCCAACCGAGACTTGGTTTGCCGTCGCCATGAGCTCCGGCGATTACATTGGACCAAGCATGACGTCTCCCTGGTTTGAATGGTATCAGACACAATACTACCCGTCCGGCCAACCGATTGGAGCAAATTTCTCCAGTTGCGTTGGTGACATCGGCTGCATTGGATTCTACGCAGGACTGGATTCGGCCTACGCCGGCTTGGAATTCCAATTGAATGGGCAGACCCACTACGGCTGGCTGCGTGTTGGCGCACCGATGCCGGAATTCAACGGCGGTTGGCTCTACGAATATGCCTACGACACGCGGCCCGGCGCTGCCATTTTCGCCGGCGCAGTGCCCGAGCCATCCGCGTTCGCGCTGCTCGCTTTGGGAGGGGTCGCCGTCGGGCTTTTCAAGCGCAAGAAATGAACACCTCCTCGCTTTCGTTCCTGCTCGGGTCGTGTCCGGTTGCGTTGGCGGCAGTGGTCGCACTGACCACCTCCTGTGCGGCCGACAGCAGCGTTGTCTATCGCCAAGGCCCGATGGTGCTGGACCATGCCTCGGCCGACCTTGATTTGGATCAGGATGGAATCCCGGACTTCCGATTTACTGCCGGAACATTGACCAGCCTGCCCAGCCCCGGAGCGCCATCCACTTCAACCCCGTATCTCGACACCTTCGCCTTCAACCGAAACGATTATCTGCTGAATGTCGAAGGCCACATCGTCCTCAAGGAGTCGGACTTCAAATTCGGGCCGAAGCCCAAAGCCGGCGAGAACTGGGGACACCGGGATTCCGAATCCCAAGTCATGGCTTGTGCTGCTGGCAACACGTGGCCCGGATTCACCGGCAACCCGCCGCAGGCGTTTCTTGGCGTCCGCTTTCTTTCCAAGGGCCGCTGGCACTACGGCTGGATTCGCTTCGTTGTGCCGCAGACGAACCCTCCTTCGGCCTTTCCGGTGATCGCGGACTGGGCTTATGAATCACGCCCGGACACGGCGATTCGTGCGGGCGAAAGACCGGGCAAGGCGAAGTGAATCACGGCTTGCGGTCCGGGCTCGCGCCTCTCGCGGTCGTCAGGGGGCTGTTCCATCGGGCAACCGGCAGGGGTCACGTCAACTGCTTCGAGGGAACTCTCTGCGAGCGTTTCGCCAGTTGAGTTCGAGGAGTTCTACTTCAAGCAAGGTCGGCAGTCGGCTTGTGCGAGCCGATGCCGTATCATGACGTCGCGCACTTCATGGCGAAAATTGCCAGGCGGCGTTACAATTGCGATTATCCGGTGACTGAATAACGAAAGAGCTTTTATGGACCTGAACAAATTCACCGAAAAATCCCAGGCCGCCTTGATGGAGGCCCAGAACATCGCCACGCGCAACCAGCACCAGGCCGTGGATGTCGAACACCTGCTGCTGGCGTTGCTGGAACAGGAGGGCGGTCTGATCCCGCGGCTTTTCGAACGAGCCCGCGTCAATCCCGAGCTCATCAAGGCCAAGGTCGAGGAGGAACTGGCCCGCCTGCCGCGGGTCTCCGGCACCGATGTGACCCGGCAGGGTATCTACATCACACAGCGGTTGAACCGCCTGCTGGTCACCGCCCGCGACCACGCCCGCCGCATGAAGGACGAGTATGTCTCGGTGGAACATCTCGTCCTGGCCATGTTCGACGAGCCCGCCGGCACCGGCATCGGCAAGATCTTCAAAAACCTGGGCCTGACCCGGGAGGATTTCCTCAAGGCCCTCACCGAGGTTCGCGGCAACCAGCGCGTCACCAGCGCCAATCCAGAAGCCACCTACGAGGCGCTCGAGAAGTACGGGCGCGACCTCACCCGGCTGGCCGCGCAGAACAAGCTCGACCCGGTCATCGGCCGCGACGCCGAGATCCGGCGCTGCATCCAGATCCTCTCCCGTCGGACCAAGAACAACCCGGTCCTGATCGGTGAACCCGGCGTCGGCAAGACCGCCATCGTCGAGGGACTGGCCCAGCGCATCGTCTCCGGCGATGTCCCCGACAGCCTGCGCGACAAGCGCATCATCGCCCTCGACCTCGGCGCGCTGATCGCCGGCGCCAAATACCGCGGCGAATTCGAGGAACGCCTCAAGGCCGTGCTCCAGGAGATCGCCCGGGCCCAGGGGCAGATCATTCTCTTCATTGACGAGATCCACACCATGGTGGGCGCAGGCAAGGCCGAGGGCGCCATGGACGCCGGCAACATGCTCAAACCGATGCTCGCCCGGGGCGAGTTGCACTGCATCGGCGCCACGACCCTGGACGAATACCGCAAATACATCGAGAAGGATGCCGCACTCGAACGCCGGTTCCAGCCGGTCCTGGTGGACGAACCGAGCGTCGAGGACACCATCTCCATCCTCCGCGGCCTGCGCGAACGCTACGAACTCCATCACAAGGTCCGCATCCAGGACGCCGCCCTCGTCGCCGCCGCCCACCTCTCGCACCGCTACATCACCGACCGCTTTTTACCCGACAAGGCCATTGACCTGGTGGACGAGGCGGCCGCCAAGCTCCGCACCGAGATGGAGTCCATGCCCGAGGAGCTCGAACAGCTCGAACGGCGCATCACCCAGCTCGAGATCGAGCGCGAGGCGCTCCGCAAGGAGAAGGATGAAGCCAGCCGGGAACGACTCCAAAACCTCGAGAAGGAGCTGGCCAACTTGCAGGCCCAACGCGATGAACTGCGCGCACAGTGGCAGAAGGAAAAGCAACTGGTGGACGACATCCAGAAACTCCGCGAAGCCCTCGAACTGGCGCGCAACGAAATGGAAAAAGCGCGCCGCGAACATGACCTGGGCCGCGTGGCCGAATACCAGTACGGGAAAATCCCCGCCCTGGAAAAACAGCTCCGCGAACTCGAGGCCAGGGCCGATGCCGTCAGCAAATCCGGCCAGCGCCTCCTCCGCGAGGAGGTCACCCCGGATGAAATCGCCGAGGTCGTCTCACGCTGGACCGGCATCCCGGTGGCCCGCCTGCTGGAAAGCGAAAAGGAGAAGCTCCTCCGGCTCGATCAGATCCTCCACCGCCGGGTCATCGGCCAGGACGAGGCCGTCCAAGCCGTGGCGGATGCCGTCATCCGGGCCCGCAGCGGCCTCAAGGATCCCAAACGCCCCATCGGCTCGTTCATCTTCCTCGGGCCCACCGGCGTCGGGAAGACCGAGCTGGCCCGTGCGCTGGCCGAGGCGCTGTTCGACAGCGAGGACAACATGATCCGCATTGACATGAGCGAGTACATGGAAAAACACGCCGTGGCGCGCCTCATCGGTGCCCCGCCGGGTTATGTGGGCTACGAGGAAGGCGGCCAGCTCACCGAGGCCGTCCGCCGCAAACCGTATTCCGTGGTCCTCTTCGACGAGATCGAAAAGGCGCACCCGGACGTCTTCAACGTGCTGCTCCAGATCCTCGACGACGGCCGCCTGACAGACAGTCACGGCCGAACCGTGGACTTCAAAAACACCATCATCATCATGACCAGCAACATCGGCAGCCCGTACCTGATCGAAAACGCCAGTGAGACCGGCGAAATCGCCGAGGGCGTCCGCCGCAAGGTCATGGCGGAACTGCGCGCCCATTTCCGTCCCGAATTCCTCAACCGCGTGGACGAAATCGTCCTCTTCAAACCTCTGACGCTCTCCGAAATCAAGCGGATCGTCGAACTCCAGCTCGAGCTGCTCCGCCAGCGACTGGCCGAGCGGCACATCCGCCTCGAACTCACCGAAGCCGCCCGCGAACACATCGCCCGGGCCGGTTACGATCCCGTCTACGGCGCGCGCCCGCTCAAGCGCTATCTGCAGCGGCACATCGAGACCGTGCTGGCGCGCAAGGTCCTGGCAGGCGAGGTCACCGACCACAGCCTGGTCACCGTGGACTGCAAAAACGGCGAGCTCACCTTCGAATCACGTGCCCTGGCCGCCTGAGCGCCGCGCCCGGCGCCCCCATTGTCGTCTCCCCGGCCGCCCGACCGACGTCCGTTGTCGGGCGGCCCTTTTATCTCCCACGGCATCGCAACCCAAAGTTTTCTGACTGGCCGTGTCAGCCCGAATCTGCTTCCCTGCCGGGACCGGGGTCTCGACCATGAAAACGCTGTTGTTTGCCGTGCTCGCCCTCGCCCTCACCGGTCTCCCTGTCCCCGGCTCCGGATCGACCGGGCTCCCTTCAGCCTTGGCTGAACCTCGTCCGGCCACGCCCAACCACAAGATCCCCGTCATCCTGGACACCGACATCGGCGACGACATTGACGACACCTGGGCTCTGGGACTGCTCCTCCAATGTCCCGAGCTTGACGTAAAGCTCGTGTTGACCGACTACGGCCGGCCTTCGTACCGCGGCCGGCTGGCCGCCAAGCTGCTTCAATCCATGGGAAGGGCCGACGTCCCCATCGGCCTCGGCATAGAGGTCCCGCTAGTGGGTGGCGTCGCATCCCAGGCAGCCTGGCTGGGGGATTATGACCTTGCTTCCTACCCCGGCCCGGTCCACACCAACGGCATCCGCGCATTGATCGACACCATCCTGGGCTCGCCCGAGCCGGTGACCCTTATCGCAATTGGGCCGGTGCCGAATCTCGCCGCCGCCCTGGAACAGGAGCCGCGGATCGCCCGCCGCGCACGTTTCGTGGGCATGCAGGGCAGTGTCCGTCGCGGTTACGGCGGGAAAGACCAGCCGGATGCCGAGTGGAACGTCCGCTGTGATCCTGCCGCCTTTCAAAAAGTCCTCGCCGCCCCCTGGCCCATCACCCTCACTCCACTCGATACGTGCGGCCTCGTGCAACTCGATGGCCCCCTCTTCCGGCGCTTCCGTACCAGTCCCGGGGCCGTGCCGCGGGTCATTTGGGAAAATTACCGTGTCTGGGCCGCGCACCGCCCGGAACTGGCACCCCCGGACATCGAACAACGCTCCTCCACCCTCTTCGATTGCGTGGCCATCTACCTGGCGATCGCCACCGACTTTTGTGAAATGGAAACCCTCCCACTGGAGGTCACGCCCGACGGTTTCACCCGCGTGCGCGCCGGCGCCCGCACCGTCCGGGCCGCCACGGCTTGGAAGGACTTGGAGGCCTTCAAACGGTGGATGGTCGAAAGACTCACCCGCACGGCATCTCCCGCGCGTTGACCGACCCCTGCCGATTGCAGCAGCCCCGCTGAAGACGCGTCGGTAAGGCCCGTCTTGCCCCGGCCCGTAGCCACCCGGCTCCTCTCGCCGGCCCCGGATAAAAAACGAGGGCGGCAGGCCTGAATGGGGCTTTCCGGCCTGCCGCCCTGTTCCCACAGGGACGTCGAGCAGATTTCCCGTTGCCCTCACCGGACCAGCCGCCGTTCGCTTGCGGCCGTTTGGTTTTGGTTTACGGCGGCCGGTGCCGATGCCCTTCGGGGGACACCGGGAACATCGCCCGACTGGGTTGGTTGAGGACAAATCCAGTGGCAAAGAACAGCTTCACGGGGCCACCCTCAATGCTTCATGCGGGCGAGCGCCCAACCCGGGGGCTGGGCCGGGCGCTACTCCCGAGCTACCCGCTCTGCTGACCCCGCGCTGGTTCACAAACTGGGTCTTCCAGAGCCGGGCTCCGTGACCGGCAACGCCGTCCCGCCCAGCCCGGCCAGTCTGCGCTTTGTTTAGCCTGCGCGACTTGGTCTGTCATGTGGCATGAAGTGGTGACATTGCCCCCGGGGAGCCATGGCCGGGGCAGGTCGCCCCTCCCGCCCATCGCGGGGCCGTGAAAAGCCGGTCTGCCCGGGAACAACCCGAGCGTTGCCGATGCCGGGACGGTAGCCGGTGAGTTTTGCCAAAGTGGACCGTTCACCGCTTCGCGCTTGCAAATCCGCCGTTGCTTCCCGGGGCGGGGTTGGCTCAAACTTGCGCCTCCGTATGGGTAACGTGCGCAAGCTGTATCCGTTCCACCTCATCGAACCCAAGTGGCAACGGATTTGGGAGGAGACAGGCGTCTTTCGCGCCTTCAATCCCGGGGACGAGATTCCGCCCGACCACCCCTTTGCCCGTCGGCACGGCCTGTCGGGCCGGGCTGACGCCGCCCGATTGCCCCGCAAATACTACATCCTCGACATGTTCCCCTACCCGTCCGGGGCGGGTCTGCATGTCGGCCATCCCGAAGGCTACACCGCCACGGACATCCTGGCCCGGTACCAGCGGGCGCGCGGCCTCCACGTGCTCCACCCCATGGGCTGGGACGCCTTCGGACTGCCGGCCGAACAGTATGCCATCAAGACCGGTCAGCACCCCCGCATCACCACAGAACGCAACATCGCCACCTTCCGGCGCCAGATCAAAAGCCTCGGGTTCAGCTACGATTGGACCCGGGAGGTGGACACGACTGACCCGGCCTACTTCCGGTGGACCCAGTGGATTTTCCTGCAGCTCTATCATTCCTGGTTCAATCCCCGGACGCGCAAGGCTGAGCCCATCGACACCCTGCCCTACCCGCCCGAACTGGAGGTGCCACCCGGCACCCAACCGGATCCGGGGCTGGAGGCACGGCGTCGGGCCTGGCGGGACGCCCATCGGTTGGCCTACGTGGCGGAGGCGCCCGTCTGGTGGTGCCCGGCGCTCGGAACCGTGCTCGCCAACGAAGAGGTGGTCAACGGCCGCAGCGAGGTCGGCGGCCACCCCGTGGTGCGCCGTCCGATGCGACAGTGGATGCTCCGCATCACGGCCTACGCAGACCGGTTGTTGGAGGACCTCGACCTGATCGACTGGAGCCCTTCGCTCAAGGAAATGCAGCGCAACTGGATCGGCCGCAGCGAAGGGGCTGAGGTCATCTTCACCATTGACGACCCGCAACTGTCCGCCCAAGAGCGGCAACTGCGGGTGTTCACCACCCGCCCGGACACACTTTTCGGCGCCACCTACATGGTGCTGGCACCTGAACATCCCCTGGTTGCCAAGATCACCCGTCCGGAATGTCGGGCCGCCGTCGAGGCTTATCAGGCCGAGGTCCAGCGCAAATCCGACCTGGAACGCACCGAGCTGGCCCGGGAGAAAACCGGCGTGTTCACCGGCGCCCACGCCATCAACCCGGTGAACGGCCAGCGCATCCCCATCTGGATCGCCGATTACGTCCTCATGAGCTACGGCACCGGTGCCATCATGGCCGTGCCCGCCCATGACACCCGCGACCTCGAATTCGCCGAGAAATTCCACCTGCCCGTTGTCCAGGTGGTCCGGCCGCCGGACGACAGCACCCCGTGGCGCGGGTTCACCGGCGACGGCGTCGCGGTCAACTCCTCCGGCCGGGACCTTTCTCTCGACGGTCTGCCCACCCCACAGGCCAAGGAAAAGGTCATTCAATGGCTGGAATCACGCGGCCTGGGACGCCGGACCGTCCAGTACAAACTCCGCGACTGGCTCTTCAGCCGGCAGAGATACTGGGGCGAACCGTTTCCCATCGTTTGGCGCCGCGATCCCCGGGGCGAGTGGTATCACGAGGCGGTGCCGGAATCGGAACTGCCCGTGCTCCCACCCGAGCTGGACGACTACAAGCCAACCCCCGACGGCCAGCCGCCTCTGGCCCGTGCCCGGGATTGGGTCGAACGCCCGGACGGCAGCCGGCGCGAAACCAACACCATGCCGCAATGGGCCGGCAGTTGCTGGTATTACCTGCGGTACCTCGATCCCAAAAACGACCAACGCTTCGTCGGCCCCGCCCCCGAACGCTACTGGATGGGAACCGACCCCGCCGAGGGTCGCACACCCGGTGTGGACCTTTACGTGGGCGGGACCGAACACGCCGTCCTTCACCTCTTGTACGCCCGCTTCTGGCACAAGGTCCTCTACGACCTCGGACACGTCTCCACGCCGGAGCCCTTCTACAAGTTGGTCAACCAGGGCCTGATCCTGGGCGAGGACGGACAAAAAATGTCCAAATCCCGCGGCAACGTAGTCAATCCGGACGACATCCTGGCCCAGTACGGCGCCGATTCCTTCCGGCTCTATGAAATGTTCATGGGCCCCTTGCAGGACACCAAGCCGTGGAGCACCCGCGGCGTCGAAGGCGTGTACCGGTTCCTCGGCCGTGTGTGGCGCCTTTTCATTGACGAATCGAGCGAGACGGAGTTCGAGCAGAACCTCGCCGTCACGCCGACCGATCAACAAGAATCCCTCCTGGACCAGCTCCGCCTCCACCCGTCCATTCGAGACGTCGAACCGGACCCGTCCCAGAACAAGGCCCTGCACGCCTGCATCAAAAAGGTCACCGAAGACCTGGAAGCGCTCCGGTTCAACACTGCCATCTCCGCCATGATGATCTTCGTCAACCAGGCCGGTTCCTGGGAGGTGCGACCTGCCCGCCTCCTCCGCACCTTCCTGCAGTTGCTGGCACCTTTCGCCCCGCACCTGGCGGAGGAGCTGTGGACTCTCTGGCACCGGACCTTCGCACCGGATCAACGCCAGGCCCCCTGCCTCACCTACGAGCCCTGGCCCGCTTGGGATCCGGCCCTGCTGGAAGAAGAAACCTTGGAAATCGTCGTCCAAGTCAACGGCCGGGTGCGCGACGTGCTCCGACTGCCGCGCGACCTGGACCGCGACGCCCTGGAGAAGGCAGCGTTGGCTTCCGAAAAGGTCCGGCCCTTCTTGGCCGGCAAGACCATCCGCAAGGTGATCGTCGTGCCGGGCCGGCTGGTCAACATTGCGGTGGGCTGATTCATCGGTTATCGTTCCGGGCATGGGGTACCTGACCCGCCGCGAACAACAGGTTCTCTGCGCGGTCGTTGCACTCTTGTTGATCGGTTGGGCCGTGCGCACTTGGCGTCTCAGCCAGGTGCCGGCCGAACCGGCCGCGGTGCAGGTCGCCCCCCGTTGAGAACTATGCACGAACCGGCTCTCGAACAGGCACTGGATCGGATCCTGGCCCTCGACCCGCGCTATCCGCGGGACGCCTACCATTTCGTGCGCGAGGCGCTCGAGTACACCCAACGCATGGTCAGCAAGGGCCAGCGCGGGCGGCTCCGCCACGTCACCGGTCAGGAACTCCTCGAAGGAATCCGCCATTACGCCCTCGAGCAGTTCGGCCCCATGGCGCTGACCGTGTTCGACGAATGGAACATCCGATCCTGCCGGGACTTCGGCGAAATCGTCTTCAACATGGTGGACGCGGGTATCCTGGCCAAAACCGAACAGGACAGCCGTGCCGACTTCGAAAAGGGCTACGACTTCGAGGAGGCCTTTCGCAAACCCTTCCTCCCGCCCAGCAAACAGGCCGCCTGGGAACGGGAAAGAGCCCGCAACAAAACGGCCTCGGCCGGTCCTTGATCCGGTGATCGCGCCCCGCTGCTGTTCACCAACCGTCCCCGATCACCGCAAACACGCGGCGCTGCCGCACGTGCCGCAAGCTTGCCTCCCGGTCCGGGGCACCGGCCCGACCCGCCGGTCCCCGCTCCACTGCAAACAGCACCGATTCCACCCGTGAAACGCATCCCCAAAAACCGGTCCATCCTCACCACCCGATCGTCACCCGTCCAGCGACAGCCCGGACTGGAGTTGCCCGCCGTGCCTCCGGACGTCCACCTCAGCCAACTCGACAACGGTCTGGTCATCATCCTCCGCCAGGACCCCAGCGCGCCGGTCGTCTCCGCCCAGGCTTGGTGCATGTCCGGCAGTGTCCACGAAGGACGCTGGCTAGGTGCCGGCCTCTCCCATCTGCTGGAACACATGCTTTTCAAGGGCACCCGCTCCCGGCCCGCCTCCCGGATCGATCAGGAGGTGCAGGCCGCGGGCGGCTACATCAATGCCTACACCTCCTTCGACCGGACCGTCTATTACATCGATGTCCCCTCGACGGGGACACACGTCGCAGTGGACATCCTTTGCGACATCATGCAGCACGCCACGTTGCCTGCGGCCGAGCTGGCCAAGGAACAGGATGTCATCCGGCGCGAAATGGACATGTGCCATGACGATCCCCACCGCCGGTCCAGCCAGCGGTTGTTCGAGGTCGCCTACACGCGCAGCCCCCTGCGCTACAGCATCATCGGCTATCCGGACCTCTTCAACGCCGTGACCCGGGAGGATCTCCTGGCGTACTACCGGGAAAAGTACGTGCCCAACAACGTGTTCTTCGTGGTGGTGGGGGACCTCGATCCACGCGCCGTGGAGGAACAGATCCGCGCCGCCTACGCCAAGACACCCGCCCGCCCGTTGCCACCCGAGGTCCTTCCCGAGGAACCCCGGCAAACGGCTCCGCGCGAGTTGTTCGAAGAAGCCACAACCGAGCTGGGCCATCTCCACATCGCCTGGCACATCCCGGATGCACGCCACCCGGACCTGCCCGCCCTGGAGGTGCTGGCCACCATCCTCGGCCAGGGACGCAGCTCCCGGCTGTACCAACAGGTCCGGGAAAAACTTCGCCTGGTCACCAGCGTGGATGCCTGGACCTATACCACCGGGCTGCCCGGCCTGTTCGGCATCAGCGCGATCATGGAACCGGACCGTCTCCACGCAGCGCGGCAAGCCCTGCTGGACGAGGTCCAACGCCTCCAGGACCGACTCGTCAGCCGGGAGGAACTCCGCAAGGCCATCAAACAGTGCACCACCGCACTGCTCGCCAGTCGCAAGACCATGGCCGGTCAGGCCCAGGACTTGGGCGGATGCTGGCTCCTGGCCAATGACCTCGCCTTCTCCCAGCGCTACCTCGAGGCCATCCGCAGCCTCACCCCGGAACAACTGCGCCAAGTCGCCCGAACCTACCTGGTCCCGGAAAACCGCACCCTCTACGGTCTGTGGCCCCGCGGGCGCCTGCCGCGTAACACCCACCCCACCGCGGTCCATCGGTCCGGCCCGATTCAAAAGATCGAACTCCCCAACGGCCTGCGCCTGCTCCTCAAGGAAGACCACCGGCTGCCGTTCGTGGAAATGCGCGCCGTCTTCCGCGGCGGTGTCCTGGCTGAAAACCCGGAAACCAACGGCCTGACCACCCTCACCGCACGCCTCCTTCTCAAGGGCACGCGCCGCCGGTCCGCCGAGAGTGTGGCCCGTACCATCGAGTCGGTGGGCGGTTACCTCGACACCTACGGTGGCAACAACAGCTTCGGTCTCAGCGGCGAGGTCCTGCACGACGATTTGGAGCTCGGCCTCGAGCTGCTGGCCGAGGTCCTGCGCCAGCCCGCCTTCCCCACTGCCGCCCTCGGACACGAACGCGAGATCCTCCTCGCCCGGCTCCGCGCCCGCAAGGACGATCTGCTGGCGCGCGCGTTCCTGACCATGCGCCGCGCGTTGTTCGGCGAGCAGGGTTACGGACTGGATACGCTCGGCAACGAAACCAGCCTGCCCTCCCTCGATGTCACCCAGGTCCGCTCCTTCCATCAACAATGGGCCGTGCCGCGAAACTGTGTCCTGGCCCTCTTCGGCCATGTGGAGGCCGGCACCGCCCTCGCCGCTGTTCACAAGTACTTCGGCACTTGGAACAGCGCCCCGAGTGCCCCCGCCCTGCCGGAGCCGGTCCCCCGCGTCCCGGACAAACCCCGACGCGTCCGCGAAACCCACGACAAACGGCAGGCCGTCCTGGTCATGGGCTGGCCCGGCGTCCGGCTCGACAGCCCCGACCGTTTCGCCCTCGAGCTGATCCAGGAACTGTGCAGCGACTTGGGATCCCGACTTTTCCTGCGCGTGCGCGAGAAACTGGGCCTGGCCTACTACGTGGGCGCACAGAATTTCATGGGCCTTGCCCCCGGCTACTTCGCATTTTACGCAGGCACCGAACCCTCCAAGGTCAACCGTGTCGAAAAGGAATTCATCGCCGAGGCGCGCCTGCTCCAAACGCGGGGCGTCTCCAGGGATGAACTTCAACGCGCCAAAGCCAAGTTGCTGGGCCAGAAGAAAATCGCCCGACAGGAGCTCGGCAGCCTGGCCCAACAGGCCGCCTTGGACGAACTCTACGGCCTCGGGTATCAGAACTTCGACCAAGAAGACGCCCAAATCGAGGCCGTCACCCTGGACCAGATCCGGGACGTGGCCGCCCGTTATCTCAGGCCGGACCGCTACGTCCTGGCAGTGGTGGAGCCAGATTCTCCCCGCCGCGCCAGAGCCCGGAAATCTTGAGCCCCCGCCCTACGGGCCCAACCGCGCGCGGTAAAACCTGCGTGGACCTTCAGCAGGTACGGTCGTCTCCCGCCGCGCAGCCTCGCCCATGACCACCGTCCCCACGGGCGTCCACTGCAGCAGATCTGCCGACGCCTCGATCACGTGGCTGCTGCCGGGCTGGGCCCTCAGCGCCAACACCAGCCCGGCCCCCTCCAAACGCACCACCTCCAGGAACGGCCGGACCGATCCCCCGCCGATCTCCACCGTTGCCACGGAAAGGGTCGTGGCCGCGTTCGACCCGGGAGGGGAATACACCCGCCACACCGACTCGCTCAGATTCGCCACGTAAAGGTTCCCCACCGCATCCCAGTCCACGTCGCTGTACTCCTGATCCACCCCGGGCAGTGTCACCACCCACGCACCCGTGGCCGCATCGAAGATCATCACGCGGCCGCCCACGAAAAAGCCGCCGGACAACACACCGCGAAACGCGACCGCCACCCGGCTGCCCGTCGGATCCACCGCAACCGCGGTCGCCCCGCGCATGGTGTCCTGACCGCCACCCGCCACCCAGATCGCACTCTCCAGTGGTGCAGCCGGGTTGGTCCAGGCGGGAAACGCCAGCACCCGCGGCTGCCCGTCACCCGGGACCGCGCGCGACTGAATCACAAAAAGCCCGCCGTTCGGTCCCACGGCCACGTCCCACGGCGCCGCGCCGAGATCGAATCCGGCGCCGGCACGGATCGCCAGAGCACCTCTGTCCCCGGGAGCCACCGTGCCATCGTCCTCCAACGGCCACCCGTAAACGCCCGGGCCGGACGCCGCCTCGTTCTGGGCCATCCACAACCAGTTGCCCCCCGGCCCTGTGCCGACAGCAAATCCGGTCATGCGTGTCCCGGCTGTCGGGTGGTTCGTGTGATCCCATGCCACGCGCAAGCTCGTCGGCGAAGCCTCGGGGTCAAGCATCACCACCTCCTGTTCCGCCGCGTCCCAGACATACACGCGCTCGCCCCACACCTCCACCTCACCCGGGCTGTCACCCTCACCGGCCCAACTGCGGCCCCCATCGCTCCAGCTGCCCTCCCCCGCCACGGAACCATCCGCCTGAAGCTTCAGCAGACCCGGCCGATCGCCGTCGAGGAATTCCGCGTTCGGTCCCGGCCGGCCGTTTGCCACCAAGACCCGGCCGTAATACGGCGAAAGCGGGTCGCGAACCACTCCGATCCCGGTGGGCGCATATACGTACTGCCCCGGGGCAAAATCGTCGCTGATCTGCGTCCAGTCGGCAAACCCCTGCGCCGCCGCGGTGATCCGCACGCGGTAGACCCCGCAACAGACCGGCACGCCCTGCCCATCCCGGCCGTCCCACACCACCTGGTTCTCGCCCCGGAACGTCCCCGGCTCCCCCGCTGCCATCGTCAGGGTCCGGACCACCTGCGAGCCGTCCCAGACCTCGATCACGACGCCCGCCGTCGCCGGCTCGTTCAAAATGTAGCGGATCGCCACCCCGCCACCCGACCCTTCGGGAAGCCTTTCCAACCGAATGTGACTGGCGAATACATTCCCGAAAGCCGCGGGCACGCCGGGCCCCAGCATCGCAAAGGCCAGGCAGACACCTGTCCACCACCTCCACGGCTTCCACCGTTGCAGAGACAACCCGGGGATTGCCATCGAAAAAGCGGGCCTCATCGCTTCCCTGTTCTTGCGGCTCATGGTCCTGGCAAGGCTTCTGACTCCTCCGGCGCCCCGGCCCCATCCGGACTCCCGAGGCGGCTTCACGACACTAATCCCCCGGATCCTCCGGGGCAAGAAACACCTCCGCTGGCCGCGCCTCCCTGGTACGGCGCCGCCTCCCCGGAGATCCGCCCCTCCCGTCACCGAGCCGCTCCCCGCTTGCGCAGCGGGCCATGCTCTCACTACGGTAGGGTCATGCGGATTCTGTCCGGTATCCAGCCCTCGGGCGCACTGCACCTGGGCAACTACTTCGGCATGATGAAGCCTGCGATCGAATTGCAATCGCAGGGGGAGGCCTATTACTTCATCGCGGACTACCACTCGATGACCTCCCTGTTCGATCCACAGGCCCGCCGCCGCAACACCCTCGAGGTGGCACTCGATTTCCTGGCCTGCGGGCTCGATCCTCAAAAGGCGGTCTTCTTCCGCCAATCCGACGTGCCGGAGGTCTGCGAGTTGACCTGGCTGCTGGGCACCGTCACCCCCATGGGCCTGCTCGAACGTTGTCACAGCTACAAGGACAAGATCGCCAGAGGGATTTCGCCCAACTTCGGCCTGTTCGCCTACCCGGTCCTCATGGCCGCCGACATCCTGATTTACGATTCCAATCTGGTGCCGGTGGGCCAGGACCAGAAGCAGCATGTGGAGGTCACCCGCGACATCGCCGGCAAGTTCAACGACACCTATGGCCCCACCTTCGTCATGCCGGAACCCCTGATCCGGTCGGAGGTGGCCAAGGTGCCGGGCATTGACGGCGAGAAAATGAGCAAGAGCTACGGCAACACCATCGAGATCTTCGGCGACGAAAACGTCCTGCGCAAAAAGATCATGAGCATCAAGATGGACAGCCGCACACCGGAGGAGCCGAAGCCCGATGCCGATCGCAACATCGCCATCCAACTGATGAAACTGGTGGCGCCGCCGGAGGAGGCCCAACGCTATGAAGAACGTCTCCGCGCGGGCGGTCTCGGCTACGCCGAACTCAAACGCGCCCTGTTCGGCTTCTATTGGGAATATTTCGCGCCTGCGCGCCAACGGCGGGCCGAACTGGCGGCCAACCTCGACTACGTCGAGCAGGTCCTGCGCGAGGGCGCAGCCCGGGCACGGGCCAAGGCACGGGAGGTCCTCGACCGCGCCCGGCGCGCATGCGGTCTTTCCTGAAACCACCGGCCCGGAACTTCAGCCATGCAGGATCTCATAGCCAAGGCGGCCACTCTGCTGGAGGCCCTCCCCTACATCCAGAAATATAGCGGTGCCACTTTTGTCGTGAAATACGGCGGTTCCTTCATGGACTCGCCCGATCCCGCGGTGCGCACCGGCGTGGCGCGCGACATCGTTTTTCTCGAAGCGGTCGAAATCAATCCGGTCGTGGTGCACGGCGGGGGCAAGGCCATCAACCGCGCCATGGAACAGGCCGGGCTCACCCCCCGGTTCGTCCAGGGCCAGCGCCTGACCGATGAAGCCACCGTGGCCATCGTGGACGAGGTCCTTTCCCGCCGGATCAACCCAGAGATCGTGCAGGTCATCAACAGCCTGGGCGGCCTGGCCCGGGGTTTCCCGGGACCAGAAATCTTCCGCTGCCGCAAACTCTGGGTGGAAGACCGCCAGCAACCGGGACGGAAACTCGACCTCGGTTACGTCGGCGAAGTCACGCACGTCAACACCGACCCGATTCTGGAGTGTATCGAACAGGGGATCACCCCGGTCATCAGCCCCACCGCCCGGGGGGAGGACGGCCACGTTTACAACTGCAACGCCGATGTGGCCGCCGCCCAAACCGCCATCGCGCTCCGCGCGCGGCGGCTGGTCTTCATGAGCGATGTACCGGGCATCCTCCGCAACCCCGACGATCCGGATTCAGTCATCCCCTACCTCCGCGTTTCCGAGGTCGAGGAACTCAAACGGGCCGGCATCATTGACCGGGGCATGATCCCCAAGGTGGACAGCGCGGTCGCCGCCCTCCAGGCCGGTGTCGAAAAGGTCTCCTTTGTGGACGGGCGGGTCCCCCACGCCGTGCTGCTCGAGATCTTCACTGACGAAGGGGTGGGAACCATCCTGGTGCCCTGAGCGACATTCCGGATTTGACGACCGGCACCCCGGCCTGGAGGACGGGCCGGCCCTTTGCCGGTCGCACTCCGATGGGTATATTCTGCCTCCCATGGCGCAGAACGGTCGCATCCGGGTCGTCGTCGGCATGAGCGGTGGGGTGGACTCCTCCGCCACCGCCGCCCTGTTGCTCGAACAGGGTTACGACGTGATCGGCATCACCCTGAAACTCTGGCCGCAGGACTGCCGTTACCGGGCCGAGGACAAGTGCTGCGGGCCGCAGGCCGTCATGGATGCACGCGCCGTGTGCGATCGCCTGGGCATCCCCTACTACCTCATCGACGAGTCGGCCGAGTTCCAGCAGATCGTCATCCGGTACTTCGCCGAGGAATACAAGCGGGGGCGGACACCCAATCCTTGCGTCATCTGCAACCAGGAACTCAAGTTCGGCCGGCTGCTCGAGCGTGCCTCGCGTCTGGGGGCCCATTACGTGGCGACCGGTCATTACGCCCGGCTGGAACGCACGCCCGAGGGACGCACCCTGCTCTATCGCGGCCGTGACCCGCGCAAAGATCAGAGCTATTTCCTCTTTTCCCTTCGCCAGGAACAACTGGCGCGGGCCCTGTTCCCGCTGGGGGAGCGCACCAAGTCGGAAACGCGCCAGGTCGCCCGCCACTGCCGACTCAAGACCGCCGACAAGGTCGAGAGCCAGGAGATCTGCTTCGTCCCGGACAATGACTACGGGCGCTTCCTGCGCGAGTCCAACCTCGTTGAACCGCGCCCGGGTGAGATCGTGGATCTGCAGGGCCGCGTCCTGGGCCATCACGAGGGAGTGGCGTTTTACACCATCGGCCAGCGGCGCGGCCTCCGCGTGGCCGCCGGCCGGCCGCTCTACGTGGTGGACCTGGACCCGGAGAACAATCGCGTCATCGTGGGAGAGGACAGCCACCTGCTGGCGGACACGTTCGTCATCGAACGCTGCAACTGGATTCCCTTCGACCAACTGGCCGAGCCGATCGAGGTCACCGTGAAAATCCGCTACAATCACCCCGGCACCCCGGCTCGTGTGGAACCATTGGAAAAGGACCGCGCCCGGGTCCGCCTGCACGTGCCGCAGCGGGCCATCACGCCTGGCCAGGCCGCGGTCTGTTACCAGGGCGACCTCGTGGTGGGCGGCGGCTGGATCTGCCGGCAGTAGGGGCGGGCGATCCCACGCTCCGCCGCACCCGGCGCCGCCTGTCACGGGACAGGTCGCCGTCGCTTCACCGGATGCGCGTGTTCCTTGCGGGTCGCGCCCCGCCTCACGATCCGCCCGAGGATCCCGGACGTGCGGATTTGGCCAGGACCTTTTGCACCCAGTCCTGGTGGTCGAGATACCACCGCACCGTCTCGCGCAGGCCCTGCTCGAAGGTGTGGGCCGGTGTCCAGCCGAGCTCCCGCCGGATCTTGCTGGCGTCGATCGCGTAGCGGCGGTCGTGTCCCGGCCGATCCTTCACGAACGTGATGAGTTTCCGCGAGTTCCCACCCAGGTCGGGTCGGAACTCGTCAATCAGATCGCAGATCCGTTCCACGATCCGCAGGTTGGGCCACTCGTTGTTGCCGCCGATGTTGTAGGTCTCCCCCACCCGACCGCGGGTCAGCACCTGCCACAATGCCTCGGCATGATCGAGCACGTAGAGCCAGTCGCGCACGTTCATCCCGTCGCCGTACACGGGGATCGGCCGCCGCTGCAACGCACTCAGAATCACCACCGGGATCAGCTTCTCCGGAAACTGATACGGCCCGTAATTGTTCGAGCAGTTCGTGATCAGCGTGGGCAACCCGTACGTGTGATGATACGCGCGAACCAGCATGTCGGAAGCCGCCTTGCTGGCCGAGTAGGGCGAGTTGGGCGCGTAGGGGGTCGTTTCCGTGAAATAGCCCGTGGGACCCAGCGAGCCGTACACCTCGTCCGTGCTCACGTGATGGAAGCGGAATCCGCCCGGGGGCGGCTCCACCCCGCCCTGCCCCTCCAGCCAGCAGAGCCGGCAGGCTTCCAGCAAATGGAAGGTCCCCACGATGTTCGTATGGATGAAATCCCCCGGACCTGTGATCGACCGGTCCACGTGTGATTCGGCCGCCAGATGCATCACATGGGTGATCCGGTGCCGCCGGACCACGTCGAACACGGCCGCCTTGTCGCGCAGGTCCACCTTCTCGAACACGTACTTCGGATGGCCCGCCACCCGTTCGAGGTTCTCCAGGTGCCCGGCGTAGGTCAGACAGTCCAGATTCACCAGCACCCGGATCTCCGGCCGGTCAATGATGTGGTGGATCAGGTTCGAACCGATGAACCCCGCGCCACCGGTGACCAACAGATTCATCATCTCCATTCGCTCCTCCCTGCGGATTGCCTATTCGCCGCCCAGGGCCAGGCGCAAAGCCGTTTCCCAGTGCGGGAGCGCCAGCCCGAACGTGCGTTCCAGTTTCTCACATGACAGGACCGACCAGGCCGGGCGGCGGGCCGGCGTGGGATATTCCTCCGACCGAATCGGAATCACCTCGCGGCACTTGCGCTCCCCGGCGGGCACCGTTTCGACAATGCGCCGCGCGAATTCGTACCACGAGGTCTCGCCGGCGCAGCGCAGGTGGTACACCCCGCTCCACCGCTCCGGGTCCGGCTGCACCAGCACCTGTTGCAGGGCCAGGGCCGTCGCCTCCGCAATCAACCTGCACCAGGTCGGGCTTCCGATCTGGTCGGCCACCACCCGGAGCGTCTCCCGTTCCCGTGCCAGCCGCAACATGGTCAGCAGGAAATTGTTCCCCCGCATCCCGTAGACCCAGCAGAGCCGGAAGATCAAATGGGCGCAACCGGAGGCCTGCACCGCCTGGTCCCCCTCCAGTTTCGTCCGCCCGTAAGTGTTCAGCGGACCGGTGGGATCCGTCTCCACGTATGGCCGCTGTTGCCTGCCATCGTACACGTAGTCGGTCGAATAGTGCACCAGCCAGGCGCCCGTGTCCCTGGCCAGCCGGGCCAGCCGTTCCGGAGCCAGGGCATTGACCTGCCGGGCACGTTCCGGTTCCGACTCGGCGCGGTCCACGGCCGTGTAGGCCGCCGCGTTCACGATGATTGCCGGCGCCACCTGCCGGACGACCCTTTCCAGCATCTCCCCGTCTGCAAGGTCCAGCTCCGGATGGTCCCACGCGCGCACCTCACCCAAGGGGGCCAAGGCCCGCCGCAGTTCCCAACCGACCTGCCCCCGATGGCCCAACAGAAGAATCCTTGGCAGACGTGGCAAACCCGTCTTCATGGAAAAAGTTTATCCTCCGGCAGATCCCGCAGGCGCAGTCCCTGCCGATCTTTCTCCGACAGGACCGGTTCCTCCACCGGCCAGGGAATGGCCAGGTCGGGATCGTTCCACAACAGGGTCGTCTCATGCTCCGGTGCGTAGAAGGCCGTGCATTTGTAGGCGAACAGGGCGGTCTCGCTCACCACCGCGAATCCATGGGCAAACCCGGGCGGGATGTAGAGCTGCCGCTTGTTGTCCGCCGACAGCGTCACGCCGTACCAGCGGCCGAACGTGGGCGAGCTCCGCCGCAGATCCACCGCCACGTCGAACACCTCACCCTGCAGCACGTACACCAGTTTGCCCTGGGCGGAGGGGTTCTGAAAATGCAGACCACGCACGGCGCCACGGCGCGAAAACGACAGGTTGTCCTGCACAAACGGACCTCTGATGCCCGCCTCGCTGTAGCGCCGCTCGTTCCAGGTTTCCAGAAAAAACCCGCGGGCATCGCCGAAGACCCTGGGCTCGATGAGCAACAGCCCCTCCAGATCGCACGGAAGAACTTTCATGCGGCACGACGGGCCTCCGCAATGACCTCCTGCTCCAGATAATCCCGATACTCGCAGCGTGGCATGCGCGACACCAGTGCCTCCAGCTCCTCCAAGGTGATGAACCCCTGCCGGAAGGCCGCCTCCTCCGGACAACCGATCTTGATCCCCTGCCGTTTTTCGATCGTCTGCACGTAGGCCGACGCCTCGTGCAGGCTGCTGCTCGTTCCGGCGTCCAACCAGGCAAACCCCCGACTCAACCGGTACACGCGCAGTTGACCCCGCCGCAGGTACTCCACGTTCACATCCGTGATCTCCAGCTCACCGCGCGCCGAGGGCTTCAGTTTGCGGGCGATCTCGACCACCTGGTTGTCGTAGATGTACAGGCCGGGCACCGCATAGTTGCTGCGGGGGTTCTGCGGCTTTTCCTCGATGGATATCGCCCGGCCGGTTTCGTCGAACTCCACCACGCCGTACCGGCGGGGATCATGCACGTGGTAGCCGAAAATGACCGCCCCCGATTCGAACTCTGCAAAGGCGCGCTGGAAACTGTCCGCACCGTAGAAGATGTTGTCGCCCAGGATCAACGCCACCGAATCGGATCCGATGAAGCTCTCGGCAATCAGGAAGGCCTGCGCAATCCCTTCCGGACGGGGCTGTTCGCGGTACTCCATTTTCAGGCCCCACTGGGTGCCGTCGCCGAACAACTGCCGGAAACGCGGCAGATCCTGGGGCGTGGAGATGAGACAGATTTCGCGAATCCCCCCCTCGATCAACGTGGTCAGGGGGTAGTAAACCATCGGCTTGTCGTAAACCGGCTGCAGTTGCTTGCTCGCCACGAGTGTCAGCGGATACAACCGTGAGCCGGCACCGCCAGCCAGGATAATGCCCTTCATCGCCGCGCAAGATAACCCGCCGGGGTGGCACGGGCCAATCCGGAATCACCCCGGAACGGGGCTCGGGCCGGCCATCCACACCCCCCGGGATCTCACCGGTCTCCACCTTCCGCCCGGACGCAGGCTCAGTAGTTGAACATCCTCCGGCCCGTGGCATACAGGGTGTAGCCCGTCCGCTCCAGGTACCAGGCGAAGTCCTGGCGACCTGCGGCATCGAAGCCCACGGGCGTGTAGGCGTAGCGCACCGGCAGCCTGGAGGTGCGACTCAGCCAGCGGTGGATCTCCGAGTGCCCGTCGGCAAAGGAGAAACCGCAGGCGCCCGCGTGATAGCTGGCGGGTTGATCCTGCCAGTTGGCCGCCGACGGGCTGTTGATGAAATACCCGTCATTGATCGAGTCGGCGTGTTCCTCGATGAACAACCAGGTCCGCGCCGGCGCCGGCACTTCCGACATTTTCAAATACTGTCGGTAGTTGGCGTCTCCCCAGTGTTTGCCCTGGATGGTCGGGTCCAGACCGGGATTACTGGCCGTGCTGAAGCGGCCGAACAATGCATTCATGGAGTAGCTCCGCACCCGGTAGGGAAAGCCTCTCGCCCGCTGCACGGGGCTCAGGTAATTGTCCGCCGGACAGCGATAGGCGCCCAGTACACCGGCGGTATATCGTCCCAGCACCCCGTTGGCGAGCCACAGAAGATTGGTGTTGCTCCGGTCCGCCACGCTGCCCGAGGCGCCCCAGGTCATGACGTTGTTGACCCAGTTGTCCAGCCGACCGTTGTTGATGGCTTCAATTGTCTCGGCCACTCCGTAGTTGTTGGGCACCCGGTCGTTGTGATCGGCCAGGTAAAGCTGCACGGCCGTGCCCAGCGTTTTGGTGTTGTTCAGGCAGGCGATCCCCAGGGCCTTGCTCTTGGCCCGACTGAGCGCGGGCAAAAGCATCCCCGCCAGAATGGCAATGATGGCAATGACCACCAGGAGCTCGATGAGTGTAAACGCGCCCGAGACGGAGGCGCGCCTTCGGCGTGGCTCGTTTGTCGTGCGCATGGTTGAGGCCGAGACCTGGACCGGCCCGGTTCATCCGTAGCCAGGAGCCAGGCTTCACCCAACCTTTAGCAGATGGCGGGACACCCGGCAACCGTCGGAGCCAGGTCGGCGGTCGCTTCGGACAATCCGCGCAGAGGGCACGAGGCTCGGCCACTGGCAGGCCCTTGAACCACCCTAGGACCGCCGGAACCGAGGCCGCGGACAGATTCGCAAAGAGCTTTTCGCGCGGGTTCCGCGTCCGCCTCCGAAGGCGCGGGAGCACACACCTCGAAGCGGCGGTTGCCCCACGCAGAGACCCTCACCGGGGCGGCCCAACAAAAAAACACCCCGCCTTTGCCGTGCCGCAACTCTTCCTCTGAACATGTTTTGCAACATGTTGGGACGGCCGCGCTGCTTTCGGCTTCCTTCCCGCAGGAAGGCCTGCCGGCCACAGCTTGGATGCGGCTTGGGTCCCTCGATGGTGAGTACGGTTCAAGGACTTTGTTGCGGATCACGTGCAAGGCAGGGTAAATCCGAGTCTGCCCGTCTTCCGGCCTCTGCCAAAGAGCCGCGGTGGATGCACCACCGCTCACCGCCTTACCTATCGGCCGGAAGCGCCGGCTGCTCAAGTCAAAAATGCGGGCCGTTCAAAAAGGGCACGGATACCCGGAAAGGCTCATCCGCCGAGCGGGAATGTTCAGGAAAACCTCGACCAGACCGAACGCGCGGGCGCGTTCATTCCCCGCGAAAAGCGCCGGACCCGGGCGGCCACGCCGTTCCAATGCTCGATTTCCTGCCGGAGTTTCTCCAGCCGTTCCGCCAGGAGCCGCTGGTTATGCCGCTCGCGCTCGATCAGCGCGGTCAACAGCGACCGCACCTCTTCCCGGGCAGAACTTCGCGGGCTCGAACCTGTCGCGGCCGTGCTTCGCTGCTCCCAGTCTGCTTGAAGATCCCGGATACGATCCTGACAGAATCGGAGGCATACCCAATCCCCTCGCTGGATGGCCTCGGTCTCGCGCTCGGCCAGGTCCAGCCAGGACCGCAGGAAGTCGAGCGTGGGGTCCTGCCCGAAGATGCCCATGGCCTCAAGCCGGAGGTGCGGCAGCAAAGGCCGGACGAGGTTCGGCAGGGAGGGCACCACCCTGCTGCGCCAGCATGGTCGCCCACGCGTCCCGCAAGGTTTGCAAATGCCGTTGCACCTCCTCGATCCCCGACCTTTCCTTGCGCAGGTTGCTCTCGAACAACCGGCGCTCGAAATAGTCGTAGAGCCGGCGCAGCGTGGCGGCGAATTCTCCGCCCCGCTCCATGTTGAGGGAAAAGTTCAGTTCCCGGATGATGTCCACGGCCTTTTGGGTGCCGTTGTGAATGGTGGCGTTGGCCGTGGCGGGATCGTCACTGGCAAAACCCCGCAGGGCCTGGTCCAACGCCCGGAGGGCGCCGTCGTAGAGCATCAGGATCAGTTGGCCGGGCGGGGCGGTCTGGGTGGCCACGCGCCGGTACGATTCCCAAGGGTTGCGAGGGACCATGGTTCAAAAGCTGGGGAGCCGGGGTTGCGCCTTACTCACTGTTCCTGAGTTTCAGCGCCAGAAGGTGCGACAGGCGGTCCAGGACCTCGTCGGGCGGATACTTGACATCCGCCGCGTAGGCCCGGGCCTGCTCCACCTTCTCGGGCCGGACCTCGGGCGCTTCCGCCAGGGCGCGCCCGACCGATCGTGCCCGCTCGAAGCTGGGCTTGTCGGCGGCCGCAGGCGCAGCCGCCACTTTCCGGGTGATGTTCTGACTCACCCCCGGCTCACCGTAGCGGCCTGGATTGAACTCGATTTCCATACTACGCAAGCGCCTACATGGTGGCAGGCCTCGTTTTTTCGTTTCCTCTACGCCAATCCGGCTTGGTTATCGGCGTTGTCCGCGGCAACTTTAGCCGGAATTTTCGCGCCCCGGCAAGGTGGCCAACAACCAGGAGATCGTCAGCCGGGCCAGGGCCCGCGGCGCCCGCAGGCTCCGCCAGCATGTGTCCTCCTGCCCGGCATTCCACCAGCCGGTCCTGGTGGACCGGCGTACCGCCCGGATGACAACCGGGTCGGCTGTATCGAACACCTCGTCCGCCGCCCACCAGGTGCAGCCGGAGCGCAGGTCCACCAAACGCAATCGCCATCCCACCACCGCCGGCGTGTAGGGGCGAAAAGTGGTCAACTCCGCAAAGAAGACGGCCTCGGCGTCGCTTGCCTCCCGCACCTTTTGCAGGAAGTCCGGTGGCAGGGGCTGCTCGGGGCTCCAACTGGGCCGCCCGGTGAGCTTCTGCAGTCGGCGGGCGGGAAGGAGCACGACCTCGGCAAAACCACTCCGCAACAGCTCCGTCTGCAGGGCGTCCAACAATCCCTGCCGCATTTCCGGTCCCAAATCCGGCAGTTCCGCGTGCAACGGCAACAACACCACCCGCCGCAGATCCGCCGGCAGAGTGGGCGCGGCCCGATACACGTTCAGCCTCGCCGGCACGGCAGGTTTCGGCCCCGCCGACAGCCATTGACCCCGACCGCTCCCGGCCCCGGCAAGCACCAACGCCATGGCCAGGAGACGGGCCCAGCCCCGCAAGCCGCCTGGTTCCACTCCGGTCCTGATCGTCGCGCCGTTCATGTCGCCACCTCAGGCCCCCTGACCGAACGCCTGGAGCAGATATTGCAGCTGCTGGTTGATCCGTGCCTGGGCCTGCTCCATGGCCGTGAACTGCTCGATCATTCTCTGGCGGTTCTGCTCCAGCAGCCGTTCCATTTCGGCGATCTGTTCGTCTATGTCACTGGACTGGCGCGCCAGGTTGGCCTGTTTCTGGATGAGCGTTCCGTCCTCGCCCACCAGTTGTTCCACGTAGTCATTGAGCCGGACCGCCAGACCGACGCCCTCCCCGGTGAACAGCTGTTGCACTGCCGCCAGGTTGTTGCGCAGGAGCTCGTCCAGCGCGGACTCGTCGCTCAGGGTCAGTTCGTTGTCCTCCCCGCTGGTGGTGATGCCCAGGTCGGCGAGGTGATCCGCCACACTCGAAAGTCCTGAAACCTGCTGGTAGGCCAGGGCCCGGAGTCGGGAGGCGATTTCGTTTGCGTCACTTTCCCCGGCCAGCACCCCGGCGCTGACCACGCCCTTCGAGTCGGTGGTGCTCGAGGTGTAGTCGTCGAGCATGGATTGGACTTTGTTGTATGCCTCCAGGAAAGACTGGATGGTGCTTTTGACCTTGTCCGTGTCCTGCTCCACCGTGACCGTGGTCGTGCCCTCGGTCAACGCGGTGAGGGTCAGACCGGCAATGCCGGAGCTGGCCTCGGTGATGGTGTTGGAGGTGCTCACCAGTGTGTCTCCACCGTTGACCTTGAACTGGAGATTCTGCCCCCGCTGGAGGGTTCCGGTGGTCAGCCCCGCCGCGGCCAGGAAGTTGCCCGTGACATCCTCCAGGGCGATCCCCAGGTCGCCCGTGCTCTTGTTGGTCAGGACGATCCGGTCGCCGAGGGCGTCGTACGTGGCGTACACGCCCGCGGCCGATTGATTGATCCGGTCCAGGACCGCGGCCAGCGTGTCGGTGCTGGCGTTGTAGGTGATGGAGACGCCGTTGATGCGGAATTCACCGGCGCCGCTGCCGCCGTCGGTCACCGCAGTGGCGAAGTTGGCGTTGCTCAGTGTGGCGTTGATTTGCAGGGCGCCCAGGGAACCGGCGCTCGTGACGGTGCCGGTCCCGTTGTTGTAGAGCCGGGCCACCTGCAGGAAATTGCTGGTGTCACTGGCGCTGCCCAGGACGATCTCGCTGCCGCTGGACAGCGTGATGCGATCGGTGGCGGCGTCGTAACTGGCGGTCACCTGTCCGCCGGTGGCCGCGGCGATCTTGTCAAACACCGCCTGCAGGGTGTCTGTGGTTTCGATGCTGACCTGTTTGCCGTTGACCGTGAAGGTACCCGCGGTGACGGCGGTGGCGAAGGGTGCGGAGGCCAGGGTGAGGCTGCTGACGTCGCCCGATGGACTCAGGGCGGCTCCCACGTCGGCCGTGCCCTGCCAGCGGGCGGCCGTGGCGCGCTGGATGATTTCGATCGTGTAGGTGCCCGGCGCGGCCGAACTCGCCGCCTCGGCCGTCAACACGTTCGTGTCCGCCACGCTGGTTTTTCGTGAGGTGTAGAGATCCGGCTTGAGCAGGTCGCTGAGGCGGTTTTGCAGGACCTTGAGCTCGGTTTCCAGGCTCCTGTAGGCGTTGTTGCGTTCCTGGATCCGCGTTTGTTCGTTGCGAAGCGCCTTTTGCGGTGCGCGCTCCACTTCGATGAGCTGATCAATGAAGCTGCGCCAGTCGAATCCGCTGGCCAAACCGGAGAGACCGAGGTCCATAAGTCGTCGTTCCTTTCTGCCTGTACCGTCCCGGACACCTTTCGGCCCGGATCCAACGGGACCGCGCGGGGCCCGGTGACCCCGCGCGGTCCGCAGGGTGAGCGGGTCGCATCCCGTACCCGCTCACCGGTTCCACTCCGGCTCCCGCCGGCCGTCAGGCCAGCAAGCGAAGCGCGGTCTGCGGATTGGCGTTTGCCTGGGCCAACATCGCCGTGCCTGCCTGGACGAGGATGTTGTACCGGGCAAAACGGGTGCTTTCTTCGGCCACGTCCACGTCCTTGATCCGGCTGTTGGCGGCCGTGAGGTTGTCACGCAACACACCCAGCTGTTCGCTGTACTTCGTGAGCCGGGCGATGTTGGAGCCGATCGTGGCGCGGTCGGTGGCCAGTTGCTCAATTGCCGCCTTCACGTTGGCCAAGGCGGTGACGGCGCCGGCCGTGGTGGAGATGTCGGCGCTGGTGGCGTTGGTGTACACCGAGGCCGTCAGGTCCACGCCGCTCATGTTGAACGTGTTGGCATCGCTGTCGGTGGTCACTGCCAGCGTGTTTCCGCTGAACAGGCTCACGCCGTTGAAGTCCTTCGTCGCCAGGTCGTCAATGTAGGCGCCCAGGGCGGCGAACTCCTTCTGGTACAGTGCGCGATCGTCGTCGGTCTTGGTGACGTCCTGCGCCAGCACGGCCAGCTCGCTCATGCGGTCCAGGGCCTTGGAGACCTTTTGCAGGAATCCGTCCTGGGTCTGGCTGAACGAGATGGCATTGGCCACGTTGGTCGCCGCCGCATTGATCCGGTTGATCTGGGCGTCGAACCGCATGGAAACGGCCAATCCCGCCACATCGTCCTCCGGCGAAACGATCTTCGAGCCGGACGACAGACGAGCGAGCGACTTGCTGAGCATGGCGCTCGATTCGGCGAGCAACCGTGCGCTGCTTTGTGCGGATACGTTGGTGTTGATGACCATGTTGCTGACTCCTTCCCTGAGTCACCCCTTGCGGGGATTTGGTTCACACGGCATCCCTGCCGTGGGGTGATCCTAGGATCGGGCGATCACCCGGTTTTCCCGACCGGCTGTCTGGGGCCGCCGGCCGCCCTTTCTCTGTCCGGCTCTCATATCGGCAGCCGCGCCGAAGACTTGAGCCGGAAATCCACAACCCGACTAGGGGAGGAAGGCGGGCCGGCCGGGCCGACCCGCCCCTGTCGGCTTACTCCTTCCCCCGGGACGGCATCGCGGTCTGAGTCGTCGGCGCCGCATGATCTCTCCCGCGTGGGGCGGACCGGACGTGGTCGCCTGACGTCCGCTCCCGCTCCCGGACGGGAACCTCTGCGTCACCGATCGTGCGATGCGTCAAATTCGGGTTCATGTTTCAATTCCTGGTTGACCGGAGCCGGCAAAACCGGCCCGTAGGTTGGCACCGCGCACGGCCCGGTGAGCCGCCACCGGGCCGGGCGGTGAGGCTTACGACAGCAACCGCAGAACCATCTGCGGCACCGCGTTGGCCTGCGCCAGCATGGCCGTGCCGGCCTGTACCAGGATGTTGTAACGCGCAAATTGCGTGCTTTCCTCGGCCACATCCACGTCTTTGATCCGGCTGTTAGCCGAGGTCAGGTTGTCCTTCAGGACGCCGAGCTGGTCGCTCGTGTACATCAGGCGTGCGATGTTCGCGCCAATGGTGGCACGGTCCGTGGAGAGCTGGACGATCGCCGCCTTGACGGTCGTCAGCGCCGCCGCGGCGTTCGTGGTGGTGGTGACGTCCGTGCCGGACAACACCGCACTGTACGCGGAGGCGGCGAGGTCCACCCCCGACATGTTGAATGTGTTGCCGTCACTGTCGATGGTGACGCTCAACGTGGCGCCATCAAAGAGGCTCACCCCGTTATAATCCTTGGTGGCAACGTCCTTGATGTAGTCCACCAGGGTTTGGAACTCGAGATCGTAAAGCGCGCGATCGTCATCCGTCTTGGTGACGTCCTGGGCCAGGATCGCGAGCTCGCTCATCCGGTCCAACGCCTTGGCCACCTTCTTCAGAAAACCGTCCTGGGTTTGGCTGAACGAGATGGCGTTGGCGATGTTGCCCTTGGCCGCGTTGATGCGGCTGATCTGGGCGTCAAACCGCAGTGCCACGGCCTGACCCGCCACGTCGTCTTCCGGCGAAACGATCTTCGAACCGGAAGACAACCGCATGAGGGATTTGTTCAGGAGTGCGGAGGATTCCATGAGCAGCCGGGCGCTGCTCTGGGCCGACATGTTCGTATTGATGACCATAACTCAGTCCGTGAGTCGCCCCGGGGAGGGCGTGGGATTTTGCGCGGCGTCCGTGCCGCGGGTGCGACATTCTCAGGGGCGCGCACCGTTTTTCCCCACCGGCGGTTCCAGGCCCGCCGGTCGCCTGTCTTGCGACGCCCCATGGATCGGCATGCCGGCGCAAAGCTTGAGCGGTTTTTCGCGGTCGCCAAACGGCGTGCCGTCCATGCAAGCCCAACCCGATGCGGCCCCGGCCGGGCACCGGGTTCGTGCCGGGCACAGGTCCTGCGGCGGCATCCGCACGGGTGGCGGGGCGCCGTTGACCGGAGGCCGCGTTTGTCCGCACACTCCCGCGTGGGTCACATTCATGAACGGATCGACTTTGCGGTGGCCGTGTTCGTGGTCGAGCGCGGCCGGGTGCTGCTCTGCCTGCACCGGCAGCTGGGTAAGTGGCTGCCCCTCGGCGGGCATATCGAGCTGGACGAGGATCCCGAGCAGGCGGCCATTCGTGAGGTGCGCGAGGAAAGCGGCCTGGAAATCGAGCTGTGGGGCGAGCGCCCTCCCACAACGGGCCCCGGCACCCGCGCACTCATTGCGCCGCGTTTCATGGACATCCACCGCATCCACGATACCCACGAGCACGTCGGACTCATCTACTGGGCCCGGCCGCGCGGGGGCCGGCTCACTGTGGCATCCGCAGAGCACCACGAGCTGCGCTGGTGCACGCCGGAAGAGCTGGAGACCCTTCAACCACCGCTCGATCCGCCCATCCGCTGGTACGCACGAAAGGCACTGGAGGAAGTTGAAGGGATCTCCCCCGGCACGGTTTCCGGGACTTCGGCCCCCACGGCGTCATAGTCATTCCGAGGAGGGACCGCATCATGGCTGCCCACCGATCGGCGGTCTACTTTGTGGTGGCCGGCTTGAACTCTTTCTCCACGGTCCTGTTTTTCTACTACTTCTACTTTTTCGCGCGCGAGGCGTTCGGGTTTGACGATGCACAAAACCTTTGGCTGGCGGCGCTTCAAGGAGGGGTCTACGCCATCGGGTCGTGGATGGGAGGCCGGGCGGCCGAGCGCTGGGGATACCGTCGTGGCCTCATGGCGGGTCTGGCGCTCATGGCTGCCGCGTGGACCGCAGGCATCCGCGCCGAGGGCGCTGTCTGGCACATCGGACTCCTGGTCCTGGCCACCCTCGGCATGTCCTGCACCTGGCCCGCTTTGGAAGCACTGGTGACCGAGGGAAAAGATCGCTCCGGCATGCATCGCAGCGTGGCGTTCTACAACCTAGTGTGGGCCGGCACGGGCGCCCTGGCCTACTTCACCGGCGGGGCGGTTCTGGAATGGCTCGGCATGCAAGCCATGTACCTGGTGCCACTCGCCATTGTCTGTGTCGAACTGGTTCTGCTCGGGTTCCAAAAAGCTCCGTCCCGGCCGGCGCAACCGGACACACAGAGCCCGCCCTGCCCGGCGTGCGGAACCCCGCACCCGCAGGCCAGACGTTTCCTTCTAATGGCCTGGTTGGCGAATCCGCTCGCCTACATGGCCATTCAGACCTTGATCGCCGTCATGCCCGGAGTGACCACGCGGCTGGGACTCTCCACGACGTGGGCCGGGATGTGTGCCTCGATCTGGTGCTTTGCCCGGCTGGGCGCGTTTGCGCTGCTGGGGCAGTGGGCCGGTTGGCACTACCGATTCAGCTGGCTCGCCGCCGGCTACGCCACGCTGACCACTTGTTTCGCCCTGATCCTGTTGGCCCCCTCCACGCTGGTGCTCGTCCTGGCCCAGATCGGCTTCGGCCTGGCCCTGGGACTCATCTACTCATCCTCGCTTTTTTATTCCATGGATGCAGGCCCCGCCCGAGGCCACCACGGAGGCATCCACGAGGCGGCCATCGGCCTCGGCAACATGAGTGGCCCTCTGATCGGTGCGCTCGCATGGGAATGGGTCCCTCAGCTACCGCAGGGCGGCACAATTGCCATAACCTGCCTCCTTGTTGCAGGCGGATGGATCCTTTGGAGGATGCGGCCCCAGAAGCCGGACTCCAGCCTGCCTGGGAACGAACGGCCACCGGACCGGTACTGAGCAAAAAGTCTTTCCCGGCCGCCTGTCCGCGGCCCCTGGCCAGTCGATCAGTGTTGACTTCCGTTGCCGGAGCCCGCGGGCGGTTCCTCCGCCGCCCGGGCCAGTTCTTCCAGCACACGAGCCAGGTCCCGCAGGCCGGGTGCCGGAATAATGATGGCATCCCGCCGTCCGCCCACATCCTCCGTTATCCGCAGAAACCGACCGCGCGGGTTCTCCTTGAGCGAAAGAATGAAGGTCTTTCGCTCCACTTGCAATCGCTCGGTCCGCAGCGTCACGTCCGCCGAGGCCGCCGGCTTTGCCAGGCCATCATAGGCCGGACGCGATCGGTAAGGCGAAGGCCGTTCGTTCGAAATCATAACCCCTACCCCAAGGTTCCCTTCAGACAACTATTAGCTGCACACAAGTTCAGCCGCCATCACCGGGTTGTCAACTCCGCAGTTTGAAGGCGGGAACGAAACGGGGTCCGTCGGATGGTCGTGCCATGCGCGCCAGATAGCATCCCAGACCGATCAATCCGATCAGATTGGCCACCTGTGCCGTCGCATGCCAGTGCCGAAGTTGTTGGGCGGCCGCCTCTTTCTGGGGCGCCGGCAGGTTCACGGCATACTTCATGCGGTGCAGCCGCCGGATCTCCGGTTGCCAGACGAATGCGCCGAGCAACGTCAGCCCGGTCAACGCCATTGCCAGGTAGGTTTCGATCCGGCGCAAGGGTTTACGGAGCCAGGCCCATTCGATGAAAAGGTGCGCCAGTGCGATACCCGCGCAAACGATCTGCAGCCGAATCAATCGGGAAATGAGCACCTGGGCAATGGCCCCGCTGAAATAGGGGTGATTGGCCTCGCCCAGGAGCCGGCGCATGTCGTCGGAAAAGACTGCGGGCCCGGCGCCGACGGTGAAAAAGACCGTGGCGCCGAACCAGACGGCCGCGTTGGCCAGTCCGACGTATCGCAGCAAACCGATCACGGGCCCAACCCTAAGGAGCGACCGTTGCGCTTGCCAAGCCCGAACAGGTTTCCGTCTCTTCCGCGGGAGCGGAGGCCCATGGCCCGCACGCTTCGTTGAAAAAACATGGCTTGAGTGGGAAAACCATGGCTTGACACATGTGCGGCCTCCGTTCATAAGGGGACGCGAAAGGCGGGACTGCGCGTGCACCGCGCGGTCGGCCCAACCGGTTGGTCCGGAGGAAACGGAACCTCTTCAATGCGAGTCACCTGAGGAGGTTGGCTCACCCGCCCACCCGGCTGGGAAGGGCTCCTACGCCCGGCACGGGTCCCGTCCTTTTGCTTAACCAAAACCAGTAGTCCAAACCCTGATCCTAATATGAAACCTCGCAAACCCGCAGCTCTGACAACGTGCAGCCGTGCGGTGGCACTGCTCGGATTGGTTGCCGCCGGTGCGGCCGCCCGGGCCGAGTTCCAACCGATCGACCTGCTCCCCCAAAGTTTCAACGCCGACGTGGTTGTGGAGAAGACCGCCCCACCGCCCTTGTCAGCGTTCGTCACGGCCACCATGGACGGCGGGACCAACAACAACGCCTGGACCTTTTACGAGCAGGGATACGATCCCAGCCGCCCCAACACCGGACTGCCGCCTGCGGGCACCGATTTCAGCACGCCGAACGACCCGAACCGGGTCTACCGGCTGGCACCCAGCGCGGCCGAGCCCAATGCCCTGCTGGTTTATTCCGCCCTTCCGCAGGGGAAGCTCACGTTCCAGACGCCCACAGCCTACACCCTTTTGAGCATCGTCAGCGCGGCCGGAAACGGGACGGCCGTGCTCGATTACACGGTTCGCTTTGCCGACGACAGCACCGAATCCGGGACCATCAACATCTACGATTGGTTCAACACCCCGTTCGAGATTGCCTGGGTCGCCAACGGCCGGGTGAACACCGACAACGGCCAGTTGGGCGCCCTCTACAGTGGCAATCCCAAGCTCTTCTACGCCGACATTCCCATCGTGAACAACACCAAGCCAATCAAGGAGGTGGAGTTCCGTTACTCCAGCGGCAGTGGGCGCACGGCCATCTTCGCCATCAGCGGTTCCCAGGACGGTGTGACGTGGACGCCCGTCGCCCTTGCCGGCTTCACCCATGACGTGATCATCGAGGCCGGCGCGCCGTTGACGGGTGTGCTCAGCGGTTACACCACGGTCGTCCTGGACGGTGGCAATGGCGCCACCAACAGCGCGGGCAACGGATTTTACGAAGTCGGGTTCAATCGCGACGCACCTTCCACCGGTCTGCCAGCCGCGGGGACGACGGTCACCAACGCGGGTCGCGCGTTCGCGTTTGCGCCCGATTACAGTCAGAACAACGTCTTCTTCGTGGGACCGTACGAGGGCTATCTGACGGCCACGGCCAACCTCGTGAATCCGGCAGCCTACCAGGCTCTCTCGGTGTTGAACTGCTCCGGCAACGGGCCGGTCACGCTCAACGTCGTGGTCTATCACGCCGACAGCACCACCGAATCCTTCCAGATCGATTCGCCCGACTGGTTCAACCAGCCGGATCCCTTCTATGTTGTGAACGGCCGGTTCAACCCCAGCACCCTGGGCATCGACGCTGTCGACAGCGGCAATCCCCGGTTGTACACGAATGACATTGTGCTGGCCAACACTGCCAGTCCCGTCACGGCAGTGGAATTCACCTACCTCGGCGGGGGACGCGCCGCCGTGTTTGCCCTGGCCGGCCTGGCCCCCGGAGCGGACATGTTCCTGCCCGTGGAGGTCAGCGGGTACAACGGCGATGCCGTGGTCGAAGCCTCGGCCCCGCGCTTCCCGGCTGCTCTGACCAACGTGACCACCGTCTCCATGGACGGCGGCACCAACAACACCGGCAACACCTGGTATGAGCAGGGCTACTACCCGCTGATCCCGGACTCGGGGTTGCCGGCTGCCGGGTCGGTCGTGACCAGTCAGGCCCAACCGGATCATCACTATCGGATGCCGGCCAGCTACACCGAACCGAACGCGGTCTTCGTGGATTATGCCCATTCCGAGGCCAATCTCATCCCGGCCAGTCCGCAACCCTACTCGGCCCTCAGCTTCCTGAGTGCCACAGCCAACAACAACGTGACCAACGAGGTGGTGATCCAGTACGCCGACGGCACCTCCGAGACGAACACCTTCGTCTCGCGTGACTGGTTCAACAACGAACCGTTTGCCTTCAGCACCCGGGGCCGGGTCAACCTCAACACCCGCACGGTCAACAACGATCCGGGCCGGACCACCACGCCCAACCCGCGGCTCTACGAGGCCCAGTTCGCCCTGCAAAACACCACCAGCCCGGTGACCAACATCGTGGTGCGCTTCCTGGGCGCAGTGAACCCCACGACGGGGCGGATGGTCATCCTGGCCGTGAGCGGCACGCTGGGCGACTTCGCCCCCATCCTCGGAGACATCACGCCGGCCAGCGCGGGTGTGTACGAAGGCGGCACGGTCACGTTCACCTGTCCCTTGGTCGGCGGCACCGAACCGGTCAGCCTCCGTTGGCAGTACCGGGCACCGGGCGGGAGCGAGTGGACCGACCTCGACAATGGCGGCGGCATCAGCGGCGCCGACACGACGCAGCTCGTGCTGAACCCGGCGTCACTGGCGCAAACCGGCGAGTACCGCCTGACGGCCACCAACGCGGTCGGGTTCGCTCTCAGCGGCGTCGCCCGGCTCACGGTGGTCTCCTCCATGCAGGACGTCACCCAACCGGGCGATTTCATCTACATCCTGGACGGCAGTTCGCCCGGAGCGGAAACGGTGGACCATGCGATCGACAACCTGGTACAGAAGTACCTGAACTTTGACGCCTTCGACACGGCCGCTCCTTACGTGGGCCCGCAGGGGTTCGTGGTCCAGCCCTCGGTCGGGCCCACCATTGTCCGCGGCGTGCGCATCTATACTGCCAACGATGCCGAGGCACGCGACCCGGCGGACGTGGTCATTGAGGGTTCCAACGACGGTGTCAGCTGGACGTTGATCAGTTCCAATGCGCTGACCCTGCCTTCCGGGCGGAACACGGTGACCACGGAGACGATCGATCCACTGGTGCATTTCCATCAGGAGGTGCACTTCGCCAACGAGACCGAGTACGCCTACTACCGTGTCCAGTTCTACAACGTGAAAAACAACAGCGCGGCCAACAGCGTCCAGATCGCGGAGATCGAGCTGTTGGGCGTCGTGCCGGGTGCCGAACCGCCCACGCTGACCCTGACCGTGGGCACAGACGGGACCCTGACGCTGACAACGTCGCAACCGGGCACGCTGCAATCCACCACCAGCCTGGCTCCGCCGATCCAATGGGTGGACGAAGGCCCCATCTCGGGCAGCATCACCATCACTCCCTCCACGGAAGTGCCGGTGAAGTTCTATCGGTTGCGCGTTCCCTGATGGGTTCGGCTGAATGCTGAAACACGCCGGCGGGTCGGGTTGAATCCCGGCCCGCCGGTTCGTTTGGAGTCGGGCGGAACCGAACCGGATCGGGCGCGTTGGCGGCCACAGGACAGCAAACCGGACAGGGTTCCCTGGCCGGTCTTTGTGCCCGCGGCTCGGTGGCAGGTGGCGCTGTCCACACGCATGCCGACCGGGCGCCTTTCCGGCGTTGCCAAACGGCCGGCAACGACCCTAAATGGGCACAGGGATGCCGACAGTGGGCGAACAACTCCGAGCACGGCGCGAGGCCGCTGGACTGAGCCTTCAGGAAATGGCGGCCGTGACCAAGCTTCGTGCCGACCTTCTACAGTCCCTGGAAGAGGGTCGGTACGAAAGATTCAGTGCCCCGGTTTACGTGAAGGGTTCGGTTCGCAGCTACGCACTGGCCCTCAAACTCGACCCCGCGCCACTGCTCCGCCAACTGGACCAGGAACTGGCACGCGACGAGCGCCTGTCCGGCCCTCCAGCGCTCAGCCCGCAGGAACCCGGCCTGCTCGACCGGATCCTGTTTCATGTCGCCCGGGTCAGTTGGCCCCAGGTGATCGTGCTGGCGGCCGTGGTCGGGCTGCTGGCGCTCTGGATGGGACGGCGCATCCTGCAGGACCCTGCCCGCGTGGAACGGGCCCTCCAAGATGTGGTGCCCTCCCTCTACGAAGTCCCCGCCCCGCCGAGCCTGCAAACCCTGTCCCTGCCGGACTCCGCGTCAGTCCGGCAAAACCCCTGACCGGAGGCAGGAAAAAGGATTACGGACCCTCGCGCAGCCTGCCCGGGGTCGCGACCCGGAAACCGCCGGCTCCGGAAGATCAGGCAGGAGGTTGAGGCGGGAAGGTCGCCCAGGCTGAGAGCTTGGACTGGGCCTGCCGCGACATGCCTGTGAACACCATCGAGACGTGGTAGCCGGTGTGCCGGTTGCCCGTGCAACTGACGACCACGCCCGTACAGGTCACGCGGCCCTTGTCCATCGGCGACTTCACCGTCAGGGTCATCTCTGTCCAACAAGGCAGGGCCGTGGGACTGAGAAACTCGATGCCATTCCGGCGGAACACCACAGCCTCCGGAGGCAACGCCAGCTGCGTCTCGCGAGCTTCCACGGTGACCTGCGTTGATCCGTCGGGACGCTCGGCTTTCCGCGCACTCATAGATTACTTTCATCCTAGCACACTTGTCGCGCCGGTAAAGGATCAATCCTCGCATTGCATGATGCCCAACGCCACAAACGCCGCGGCGACGGCCGCCGTTCGAGCGGCTCCGCCGGCAACAGCCCGGGTTCCGACCAGCCGTTGGATGTCCCTCCGAGCTTTGCCATTGGCAGCAGCCGCGGACCACGCCAACCTTCGGAGGATGTCGCGCGCATTGTCCATGCGAATCCGGCTCACATGTCACCCTGCCGGTCCGACGATTCACGCGGGCCCGCCAAACCACACGTTTCCTCCACCGGGCCGGAGGCAGTGTCAGGCTTTCCCCCACGTTCATCAGGCAGAAGGACGGCCGTTCGAACGAGTGCTGCATCGGCATGCACGGTCCAGGGCCGGCTTTTTGCGTGGATGGATTTCACTCGCATGAACCCCGCCGTTCCGCCTGTCGGGTCGCCCGCCGGTGCACCGTCCTTGCGCCCGCTGCTCACCGCGGTTTTCCGCACCTGGCGGGAAAGTGGCATCCGGTTCGTTGTCCTGAGGAATTACCAGCAACTGCCCGACTCCACCTCCAACGACGTGGACGTGCTGGTTGCCCCTTATGCGCTCGCAGAGGCCGAAAGACGGTTGATCACAGCCGCATCCCAGGCCGGATACAGGCCGCATCAGCGCGTCTGTTTCGATCCCGTCTCGCTGTTCTTCCACCATCCGCAGACACTCCACCAGGTGCAGATCGACCTGTTCCACCGCCTGGCCTGGCGGGGGGTTCCGCTGCTGGATGCCGAGTCCGTGCTGGACCGGTCCGTGCAACGGGATCTGTTTGCCGTGCCGGATCCGGTGGACGAGGCCGTGCTCAATCTCCTCATCCGGCTCCTTTACCAGGGACGCGTGCGAGAGAAGTACCGGGAATCCATTCGCACCGTCGCCGAGGGACGGTGGGAAGCGTTTTTCGCACGCCTGGCCGAGGCCGTCGGAACCAAAGCAGCCAGGACGCTTGCAGAATGGACGCGCGCGGGAGACTGGGAAGCCATCGAATCCCGCGCCCACCGATGGCGCCGGAATGTCGTTTGCCGGGCCCTGTTTCATGCACCCGGGCGAGTCCTGCGAGCGTGGGCGAGCGACCTGAAACGGTTGTGGGCACGGGCCGGGCGGCCGCCCGGCCTGCTCGTGGTTCTGCTGGGACCTGACGGTTGCGGAAAGTCCACGGTGGCCCGGCTGCTCTTCCCGGCTCTGTCTCCCACGTTCCAGCCTGACAAAAGCCTCCTGGGTCACTGGAAGCCGGAAGTCCTGCCCCTGCCTCATCGGCGGGGACGCCCGCCCACGACCCAACCTCACGGGCGCGCTCCACGTGGCCGGTGGCTCTCGCTGATTGTGTTGTTCCTGCACGCTCTGGAGTACGGCCTGGCGCACTGGTGCGTGATCCAGCCCGTCCGTTTTCGCAACGGCTGGGTGGTCATGGACCGGTATCACCACGATTTCTTTGTGGACCCCAGGCGATATCGCCTGGCTCCGCCCCCCGTGCTGTTCCTGCGCATGTTCCGCATGGTTTCGGACCCTGATCTGGTGTTCGTCCTGGATGCGCCGGTGGAGGTGCTGCGCGGACGCAAAACCGAGGTGCCCGAAGAGGAAACCCGACGACAGCGGCAGGCCTATCTCGAACTGGCCCGCCGGTTGCCCAAGGCGCACGTTCTGGATGCCACCCAGCCGGCGCCTCTTCTGGTGCAACAAATCGTCCGTATTGTCCTCGATCACCTGGCCGGTCGCCGAACCCGCTCCCCACGGACATGAGCGATCCCCTTAACATGCCATGGTCCGACCTGTTGCCTCCGGCGCTTCCCGGGCAGGCGGCCATCGAATTGTCCGGCTGGCTGGTGACGCGCAGGGGGGAACCTCTGTTGTGGCTGCCCAACCGGACCGAGCTGGCCCGGGCCGTGCTGTCGCTTTATCCAGCCCAGACCTTTCCCGCACGGTGCGCTCGGGCCTTGCTGGCACGGACTGTCGGCCGGTTTCGGTTGCCCGGTCTGAGGCGGTGGGAACTGCGGTTCCGGGCCGATGCACCCTTCCTGCAGGTGTTGCGGCATCCTGCGGCCCCTCACCGGGTCCGTCCCTTCGGCCTCTTCTGCGGGAACCCGAATGCAGCCGGGCGCAGGTTGCTGTTCCTGTGCTTTTCACCGGACGGGCGGCCTGACCAGGTCATCAAGGCCGGCAGCGGTCCTGCCGCCGTCCGGCGTCTCCAGGCCGAGGTGAACGTTTTGCAGACCATCGGTGCCGATCGGCTCCACGCGCCCCCCGTGGAGTTCGTCTGGGAAGGGGAACATGCCCTGGCCATGGTCCAGCCCTGGGTACCCGGGCAGGCTCCGCGGGGACTGCCGGTCGAGTGCCTCGGCACCCTGCTCGGCACCTGGCTGGATCGCCAACGGCGGGTGCGTCTGGCCGAACTGCCGCCATGGCAACGGTGTCGGGCCCGTCTGGCACAGACGGGCTTCTCGTGTCCTTGGATGGAGCAGCTGGGCCGGCTGGAGGTGCATCCGACGGTGTTGCACGGCGATTTCGCACCCTGGAACCTTCGCCACGATCCCGTCACGAACCGCTGGTGGGTCCTGGACTGGGAGCGGGGAGAACCGCTGGGTCCGCCCGGGTGGGATTGGGTGTACGGGTTGGTCCAGACCTGGGTGCTCGTGCATCGGTGGCAGCCGGCACGAATCTTGGATGCCCTGGCAGCCAGCGTGGATTCACCGCCGCTGCGCGACCACCTGGCTGCGGCGCATGTCGAATCGGTTCGCCTCCCGTTGGTGGCGGCCGGACTGCTGTTTCACTACCTGGAATGGCCGCCAACGGAGGGCCGATCCGCGTGGGAGGGGATCGTCCACGGCCTGGTCGCGCGCGTCCGGGCGCAGGTCCCATACGGAAGGAGCTGAACCGTCCGGGGGGCGACAGCGCGCGTTGCCTTCGGCACGTTCACACACCAGACTGAAGGCGGCATGGGCCGTGGTGTGAAAGATCAGTGGGACTTCGGCGAGTTGTTTGCGCCGGAGCAGATGCGCCGGGTCTGGACCGTCAGTGAACTGACACTGCAAATCCGGCGACTGCTCGAGCAGCAGATTGGGCAGGTTTGGGTCGGCGGGGAGATCAGCAACCTCCGCATCCAGTCCTCCGGGCACATTTATTTCACGCTCAAGGATGCCGCCGCACAGATCGCCTGCGTGCTGTTCCGGGGGGAAAACATCACGCACCGGGACCTCTTGGCCGATGGACAAAAGGTGGTCGTTTGCGGTGACCTGACCGTCTACGAACCGCGGGGCCAGTACCAGCTGGTCATCCGGGCGCTTGAGTTCCAAGGGTTGGGTGCCCTTCAACTGGCCTTCGAGCAATTGAAAAAAAAGCTGGCTGCCGAGGGGCTCTTTGCCCGGGAACGCAAGCGTCCCCTGCCGCCCTACCCCCGGCGCATCGGCTTGGTCACCTCACCCACGGGCGCCGCCATTCGGGATGTCCTTCACGTGGTCCGGCGGCGGAATCCGATGCTGGAATTCGTGCTGGTCCCGTGCCGCGTTCAGGGCGATGGCGCAGCGGGCGAGATCGCCGCCGCCATCCGGCTGCTCAACGAGTTCGCGTTTGCGCCCGTGCCCGAGCCGCCTCCGTCCCAAGGGGTGCTTCGCGTCCCCCCGCCGCGGCTCGACGTCATTCTGGTCACGCGGGGCGGCGGCAGCCTGGAGGATTTGTGGGCCTTCAACGAGGAGGTGGTCGCCCGGGCCATCGCGGCTTCGGCCCTTCCGGTGGTCTCCGCCGTGGGGCATGAAATTGACTTCACCATCAGCGATTTCGTGGCCGATGTTCGCGCCGCCACGCCAAGTGCCGCCGCCGAAATCCTCACAGAAAACGTCCATGCCAGCCGCGACTTCCTGGCCCAGGTCCCCGGCCTGTTGAAGGACCGGTTGCTCCGGCACCTGGACCGCTCCCGGGAGACGTGGTCCGCCTGGTTGACCCGGCTCCAGCGCGTGCATCCCCGGCGGCGTCTGGAAGAGGCGTGGCAGCGTTGGGACGAATTGATCGCGCGATTGCAGCGAGCCCAATGCGCCGCGCACACCCTGCGGCTGCAGCGGTGGCAGCACCTGGTGCATCGTCTCCACCAGGCGCGGCCGCTTGCACGCCTTCAGCACCAACGTCGGCTCCTCGAAACTGCCTGTGCCCGGCTCCGACAGGCGGTCCGGCATCAGCTCCTGCACCGCAACCAGCGCTGGTCGGCGGCGCGAAGCCGCCTGGCGCTCCTCGGTCCGGAACAGGTCCTGGCCCGGGGTTACTCCCTGACCTTCGACGCCGAATCGGGTCGGCTCATCCGGAGTGCCGGCGAGGTGCAACCGGGCCGCCCCATCCTCACGCGCCTGCACCGGGGCGAAATCCTCAGCCGCGTCGAACATACGCAGCCGCCTGACAACACATCCTCCCGTCCCGGCAGGGAGTCTGAACCCCGGAAAACCTGAGCGGCCAGCGGCGGTCCGGCTCGCCCGGCGGTTCCGATTGTGACCAAGCGGTTGCCTTGTTGCGGCGGGCACCATCTCGGGGGACTACTCGACTACCCCGGCCTGCGCAGTGGGTACTCAGCTGGTCCTCGACGAACCCCTCTGTCGGTCCTTACCTTTTCGGCATGCGAGAGGCGTCCCTGGAATTCCTCAAACAACTGGTCAACACCCCCAGTCCAGTGGGGCATGAACTTCGCGGGCTGCAGGTTTGGTTGGACCACGTGCGGCGCTGGGCGGACGAGACGTTTTGGGATGCCTACGGCAACTGTGTGGCAGTTTTGAACAAAGGCGGCTCGCCCCGGCTGATGTTGGCGGCGCATGCAGACGAGATTGCACTGGCCGTGCACTACATCGATGACCAGGGCTACCTCCATGTGCGGCGTCTGGGGGGAGTGGATCCGGTGGTTTCGGTGGCGCAGCGGGTGATCGTTCACACCCGCCGTGGGCCGGTCAAGGGAGTGATCGGCAGCCTGCCCCCGCACCTGCTCAAGGACGAAGGGGAACGCAAGCCTCCCAAAATCCACGATCTGTTCATCGACATCGGGGCCACCAGCCGGCGTGAGGCCGAACGCAGGGTCCGCATTGGCGACCCGGTCACCCTGGCCGATGAATTCGAACTGTTACACGGCGATTTCGCCGTGGCCCGCGCCTTCGACAACCGGATCGGCACTTTCGCCGTGGCCGAGACCCTGCGGCTGTTGCGGGAGTCCGGTGTCCGCCTCCAGGCAGAGGTCTGCGCAGTGGCCAACGTGCAGGAAGAGGTCGGCCTGTTCGGCGCCCGCCAGATCGCCTACAGCCTGCAGCCGGATCTCGCGCTGGTCGTGGACGTCACCCATGCCACCGATTATCCTCAGGTCAACAAGGCCAAACACGGCGATGTCCGCCTGGGGAAAGGTCCCACCCTCACCCACGGCGGTTGCAACCATCCCGCGCTGGTGGAGCGACTCGAGGTCCTGGCCCGCAAGGCCCGAATCCCGATCCAGCACGAGGCCATGTCCAACACCAGCGGTACGGATACCGACGCGATCTTCTGGACCCGCGGAGGGATTCCCAGTGCGCTCGTCAGCCTGCCCAACCGTTACATGCACTCGCCCGTGGAGGTCATTCACTTGGGCGACCTGGAGGCGATCCCGAAGCTGCTGGCCGAATTCGCACGGTCTCTGAAGCGCGGCGAAACGTTCCGGCCCGCTCTGCGTTGAAGCGGTTCCCGGACCGCCGCGCCTGCCGGAGCCGTTCGCAGGACCGCTTGCGTCCGGCGGGTCCCCGCCGTAAGGTGGCGCAGCAAGGGTCATGAGCGCAGGTTACGAAGAGATCCTCGACGGGATGCCCACCCTTCGTGCTCCCCCCGGAGAACGTCACGAGCGCATCTGCCAACGCCTTCACGCGCGCGTGGCCGCTTCTCTGGCGGCCTTTCCCGCTGCCCAATTACTCGCGTGCCGGGCGCGCATCCAAATCACACCGGACACGGCCATTTGCCCGGACCTGGCGGTCCTCACCACGGCAAACGCAAAACTCTGGTTGGCTGCCGAAGTGATCAACCCGGCCGATCACCACACCGACACCGTGATCAAAAAGGCCCTCTACGAGGAGATCCGGCCGGCCCGGCTCTGGATGATCGATCCCCGGTACGACAACGTTGAGGTTTACCACGCCACGCCCTACGGACTGGCGCTGCAGACCATCCTGGCCGGGTCGGAGCTGCTCACCGAGGCTCTGTGGCCATCGTTCGAAATCTCCATCCGCGAACTGTTCGGCCCATGACCCGCTCGGGTCTGCTGGGTCTTGCCGGCTGTCTCCTGGCAGGAATTGCCGGCTTTCCCTCGGAGGGCACTCCCCCGCGCATCCGGGTCAGCCCAACCGGCCCGGTTTTTCTGTGTCCGAAAGGCCAGCCGTTTCACCCCTGGGGTTTCAATTACGATCGCGACCATCGGGGCCGGCTATTGGAGGAGTACTGGGAACGAGAATGGGACACCGTGGCGGCCGACCTTGCCGAGATGAAACGGCTCGGGGCCAACACGGTCCGCATCCATTTGCAAGTGGCCGCGTTCCTCAAAGGGCCCGGGGAACCGGATGCAGCGGCACTGCGCCGGCTTCGCCGGTTGCTCCGGCTGGCGGAACGGACCGGACTGTTTGTGGACCTGACCGGGCTCGCATGCTATCGCAGGACCGCGGTTCCCGGTTGGTACGACGCGTTGTCCGAGTCCGATCGCTGGCGCGCGCAGGCCACCTTCTGGCGGGCCGTGGCCCGCACGGCCCGCTCCAGTTCGGCGGTCTTTTGTTACAACCTCATGAACGAGCCCTTCGTACCGGCACAGCCCCGACCGGCCGGAGACTGGCTGGCCGGCGAATTCGGAGGGTTCAGCTACGTCCAGGCCGTCACACGGGATCCGCGCGGGCGGCCCCGGGCGACCGTGGCGCGGGATTGGGTTCGATTGCTCAAACAATCCATCCGCGCCGAGGATCCGCAAGCCCTGGTCACGGTGGGTCTGCTCCCCGAGCGCCGTCGCACGAACTCGTTTTCCGGTTTCGAACCCGAACTGATGAGTCGGGAACTCGATTTCCTCAGTGTTCACCTTTACCCGGATGAAAAGCGGTTGTCCGAGGCGATGGAAGTCTTGGACGCCTGTCGCTCCGACAAGCCGCTTGTGGTCGAAGAGATCTTCCCCCTTCACATCCGGGCCGAAAACCTGATCCGGTTCATGCAGGAGCACTCCGACCAGGTGGCGGGCTGGCTGACGTTTTACTGGGGGCAACCTCCGGAGGAATTGGCGGCGGAGGGAACTTTCGCCGGTGCGATCCTGCACGACTGGCTGGTCCGCTGGCAGCTCATGAAGCCTCCTTGGCCCCGTTGAACCACGGGGTTCGATCCCGGCCGTTGCAGGTGCAAGGTGCCACCGGCGCGCTATCGTGCGTCTTCACGGCGGTTGGCGCCCTGTCGGGCCAACACGCTGTGCCGCCGGCCATACAGAAAGTAGACGCACAACCCCAGCGCCATCCAGACAAGCAACCGGGCCCAGGTATCAGGCGGCAGCCCGATCATCAACCAGCCGCAGAAAAACACCCCCAGCGGACACACGAGCCAGAACACCGGCACCCGGAAAGGCCGCGGGATCTGCGGATCGGTGAACCGGAGGGCAAAGACGCCCCCGCAAACGATCACAAAGGCCAGCAGCGTGCCAATAGAGACCAGCTCGCCCAGCAGACCGATGGGCAGCAATCCCGCCAACAACATGGCACAGCAGCCGGTAATGATGGTCGCCCAGTAGGGCGTTCGAAACCGTGGATGCACCCGGGCAAACAGCGGCGGCAACAGCCCGTCGCGCGCCATGGCGTAAAAGATCCGGGGTTGTCCCATCATCATGACCAAAATCACGGAGGAAAGTCCCGCCAGGGCACCGACCTTGATCAGTGTCTTCAGCCAGGAAAAGCCCGACCCCAGCGTGTCGATCGCGACCGCCACGGGCGCGCCCACGTCGAGTTGGTCATACTTCACAATGCCGGTGAGGACGCCGGCCACCGCGATGTACAACAGGGTGCAGATGGCCAGTGAACCGAGAATGCCGATGGGCATGTCTCGTTGCGGGTTCCTGGCTTCCTGCGCGGCTGTGGAAACCGCGTCAAACCCGATGTAGGCAAAGAAAATCACGCCGGCTGCACGCAGCACGCCCTCCCAGCCAAACCGGCCCGGACCCTCCGCCGGCGGAACGAACGGCTGCCAGTTCTCCGGGTTCAGATGCGCAATTCCTACGGCAAGGAACATCAGAATGACCCCCACCTTCACCGCCACGATGATGTTGTTGAACGTGGCCGATTCGCGGATGCCCAGAACCAGCAACACGGTGATCACCCCGACAATCAACATCGCAGGGACGTTCAAAATGGCGCCGGTCCGGGTCCAGCCCTCGGTGAACACCCGCCAGAGATTCCAGCCCGCGTCGGGGGGAACCTTGTGATCCCACGGTGCCGCGGTCCATTCCGGCGGAATCACGATTCCGAAGTCCGCCAGAAACGAAACCATGTATTCCGACCAACCCGACGCGACCGTGGAAGCCGCAAAGAGGTATTCCAGAATCAGATCCCACCCGATGATCCAGGCCAGCAGCTCCCCCATCGTGGCGTAGCTGTAGGTATATGCGGAGCCGGAGATGGGGATCATGGAAGCGAACTCGGCATAGCACAATCCGGCAAAGGCACAGGCCAATCCCGCCAGCACGAAGGAGATGACGATCGCGGGTCCGGCGTAATTGGCAGCGGCCTTGCCCGTAAGAACGAAGATGCCCGCCCCGATGATCGCCCCGATGCCCAGCAACACCAAATTCCACGGACCCAGGGCACGGTGCAGGCTCTGGTCGGTCAGGGCCTCCCGCTGCAGATCTTCCACTCGTTTCCGGCGCAACAAGCTCATCTGGTGGTCTCCCTTGTACGGCCCTGCTTAATGCGGGTTTTCGCCCGGTTCAGTCAAGGAAATGGCGCCCGAACCCGCCGGTTCACCCGATCCTTGCCTTGAAGAACACGGCCGGCCCGCCCTCTGCCACCCCTGGCTCACGCTCGAAGTCTCCACGGAGGACATGCAGCGCCCGGCCGTCTGCGTCACGAAGAGTCGTGTCGCGCGTGCACAGGACTCCTCGCGTGACGGGCTGGCGCGGTGCGAGCCGGGTGTGCGTCCCGCCAGGCCCCCTGCTCAGAGGTCGTTCGCTTCGTCACTTGCCAGCGCGGCCGTGGTCGGTCCCCCGCTGGCGGCCAGTTTTCGCAACGCCGCCTGTCCCCGGCGACAGAAGTCGATCGCCTCGGCGAGGATCCGGGCCGCCTCCTCCGGGGCGTGGAAACCGGTCGAGTTCTCAGCCTCGATGAAGTCTATGTAGAACTGCGCTTTGCGATGATAATCCAGCGCCTCCTGCAGTCCGCGTTGATCGTGGCCCGCTTCCCGTGCGGCCCGGATGTCGGCAATCAGGTCCATGAGGGCATCCAGGGCCCGGTCGCGCAGTTGATGGGTCCGGTCCTGGATGGCATGGACACGGGCCTTGAGCTCCTCTTCCGGCCAGGGATGGCAGGTCTGGCAGGCCCGATGCACGTTCAGCATGGGGCTCCGGACGTGGTGGTCGCTCACCTTGAAAGCCCCCACCCTCTGGTACGGCATGTGACAATCCGCACAGGACACGCCCGAACGCGCATGGATACCCTGGCTCCACAGTTCAAACTCCGGATGCTGCGCCTTGAGGACCGGGGCGCCGGTTTCGGCATGGTTCCAATCCTTCACGCCGTGCTCGTCGTAGTAGGCCAGGATCTCCTCGATCTTGATCCCGTGCGTCCAGGGGAAGGTCAGACGCTTGTTCTCTCCCTTGAAGTAGTATTCCACGTGGCACTGTGCGCACACGTAGGTTCGCATCTCCTGGCGCGTGGCCATGCGATTGACGTCGTAATCGGGGACGCCCTCGCGAGCCTTTAACTGGCGGATTCCTTCGATGAAGGCCGGCCGCGTGATGCGCAACTGCATGGTTTCCGGATCATGGCAGTCGATGCAGGCGACCGGGTGTTCCACCAGTTTGCGCGCCTCGGCGAACGGCAGGGCATTGAAGCGTTCGAACCCCTTCATGATGTCGCCGTCGCCGAGTTTCTTGTAGGCGGTGTAAACCGAGGAATGACAGTTCAGGCAGGCACCGGGTTGGGGCCTGGCCTGTCGCCCCGTGAAGGTGGCGTCCTGCAGCATATAGGCGTGCCCGCGGTCTTCCCGGGTGTCGAGGGCAAAGGCGTATCCGGCCCACAAGGTCTTCAGTCGCGGATCGTCCTCCAGTTTGGACTGCGCCACGACGGAGCGCGGGTCGGCTTGCGTCGGCGTCCGCGGCAGGGCCTCGCTGCCTCCGTACCGCGTGCGCACCTGGTCCACCGTGCGTTTGTAACTGTCGTACTGGATCGGGAAATTCTTTCCCCACACGGCCGGGTCAACGGTGTCGTCGGTCAGTTCCACCACGCGGAAGAACGGGTTTTGAGCCTCCCTCTTCCGTTCCAGGATGTTGAGCAACAGCGCCAGCGCACCCACCGTCACCAGCGCCGCCAACCCGGTCACCACACCGTACTTCAACAACTGACCGCCGAACCGACTGCCGCTCTTGCTGATCCACTGGTGCCGCATGTCAGAATCTCCTTTCCTCCCTTTGCTGGTTCAGTGCATGTGCCCCACGTCCCGGTGACAATGTACACAGGAAAGCCTGTCCCTGGCCGGAAACGCGCGTCCAGCGGGAGCCTCGATGGCATGCACGATGTCGGCATGACACTTCCGGCACGCCTCTTCCGTCACCCGCCGGTTGCGCTCAGTGATTCGAATGGGATCGGGATACGTCCCCAAGGTGAAGTAGTACGAATGCCAGAAGCCGTTCTGGGCCTTCGTCCACCACTTGGCCACGAACCCTTCCGGCGTGTGACAATCGTTGCAGGTGGCCACGGCGTGATGGCTCGAGTGACGCCAGGCATCGTACTGCTCCCGCATGATGTGGCAATTCACACAGGCGTCCGGATCGTCCGTCAGGTAGGAGTATCCGCGGGCATAAAGGAAGGTGTAGGCCCCGGTGCCCAAGGCCACACCGATCATCACGCCCACAGCGATCCCTGCCCATGTCTGCACGCGCATGGTAGACATCAACTTAGCAGACTCGCGGCGCCGGACAACGTTCCCCAGTAAGTAACTTGACTGATGTCAAAACGATCAGAGTAGAAGTCAGGCGAATGGACTGAACGATCGTTGCGGCGGCATCCGGCCCAGCAGTGCGCTCGGGAAACGTGACACGGCCAAGGGAAAGGTTGCCGCGCACGGCACGGATTGGCGCTGGTGACCCGTCTCCGTTCCCTGTGTGATTCTGCTGGCCCGGTCAAATCCCCTGTCAGGTGACCGGGCCGGAAAAAAACGACCGGCCCGGAGCATCCTCCGGGCCGGCGCACACATCGTCTGTCGGGCACCCAAAGGCCCGACCGACATCAACGCGGGAAGACCTCCCACTGGAATTTCACTTTCACCTCGTCCCCGGTCTTGATCAGGCCGAAGGCGATCTTCGGCGCGGGCGGCTCGATCTTGAAGTCGGACATTTTGAGTGCCACCTCGCCGCTGACCGTGACGTGATTGTCGGGGTGGACCTGGATCTTCACGGGGAAGGTCACACGATTGGTCACCCCCGCGACGACCAGATCACCGACGGCCTCGGCCTCGTACAGGCCCGACTCTTTGGCGCCGCCCTCCTTGAGGGTGAGCTCCTGCAGGGTGTACAAGATGCGCGGGTGCTCCGTCTTGAGAAGCTTGCCGTGCATGATGTCGTCCATCGCGGTGCTATACGGTGTGCCGTCATCCTTGATGCTCTTGAGGGAGCTGACCGGGATGAAGACCTGCGCCCGCACGTCGAGTTTGCCCGGTTTGGCCTCGTCGGGTGATTTGGGAAATTTGGGCCCCAGTTCGAGAGAGCCTCCTATGAGAGGGCTTTCGACCTGCCAATCGTGGATGGTGGAGGTGCCCTCGATCCGGACCTTGGAATGGCCGCCCGGCTTGGGCCCCAGGCGGGTCCAGCCCTCGGCAGCCACCGCGCTCAGGGCCGCCACCAGCAGCCCAACCGACGCAATACGCAACGATCGGCCGGTTGTTCGAGCACCCACGCCTCGCGCACGGGAGGCACCCATTTTGATCGGAGCGAGCAGTGTCATCATAAGATTGGACGGAGAGAGTTCAGCTCAATTCAAACATTTCCGGTGCAAGGGCCACAGGCTGACCGCGGACCACGGCTTCGTTGGCCTTGAGGGCCAGCACCGTGGCCCGGTAACCGTCGAGGGCATCGGCCGCCGGCAGCCGCCGCACCTCTTGGGCCAGATAATCGGCCAGAGCCTGGGGATCGGTGTCGCCGTACAGCGAGGTGAAGTCGCGCACGGCGTTGGTCACCTCCCGGCTGTTGCGCAGGAAGGCCTCCAACGCAAAGTAGACCGGCGGGTCGGCGGCTTCCGTTTGCGCTTCAGCCTCCGCGCCGCGTGTCTTCAGTTTGGAAGCGTCGGCCCGCAGCGAAATGCCCGTCGCCTGGTAAAAGGCATCCTTCCGCGCATACACTTCCCATCCCAGCAGCGGGGCATCGGCCTCCTTGAACATCCAGGCGCTGCTGCCGCGGATCAGCACCGCGGCATCGCTGCCGTAATAGATCTCTGCGTCCGCTTCGTAACTGTTGGCCAGCGTGGCGCTGTATAGCAGGCGCAACCCTTCCGGATATTCCACGACGGCCTGGACCGTGTCGGGCACTTTTCGGCCGTCCCGCCAGAAGGCGACGGTCCCGAAACCATGCACCGCGGTGGGCCAGTGGTTCAGGAACCAACTGACCTGGTCCAACTGATGGATGCCGACCTCGCCCATCAAACCCGGGGAGATCTCCGGAGACAACCGCCAGTTGATCTCGGCCTCCCGCTCCGGGTTGGGCGAGGTAAAGCGCCAGCTGGTTTTCTTGTGCCATTGGGCACGGGCCATGGCCATGCGCCCCAGCGCGCCCGAGCGGATGAACGGCAGAAGGAAATGCCGCTGCGGATCCGACCGGAGTTGCAGCCCGGACTGGAACACCTGTCGGTTGTGCTTGAGCGCGGCGCGGGCGATTTCGCGTGCCTCGTCCACCGTATGCGCCAGCGGGACCTCGCAATACACATGTTTGCCCGCCTCCAGTGCGGCCAGCACGATCTCCTTGTGCTGGTGGGTGGGGGTGGCGACCACCACCGCGGTGATGTCTTTGTTCTCCAGCACCTCGCGGTAGTTTTCGGTGGCCAGCGCATCCGGCGCTTTCCTCTGGCTGCGGCGCACCATGGGGGGGTAATTGTCGCAGATGGCGGCGACCTCGGCGGCGGGCAGCCGCAGCAACTGGTCCAGCAATTCGCGACCCCACTGGCCGAGCCCGATCAGCCCCACCTTGACGCGCTCTCCCGAGGGGGGCGCGGGCGTTTCAGCAGCCCGGGCCGCCGGTTTGACCAATCGCACCCCGCCCAGCACCGTGGCCAGCGCCGCCAGGGAACTTCCCCTCAGGAATTCTCTCCGATTCCATTCCATCCCGTGCTTGGTTTCGCTCATAATCCTTTGTCTTCCGGAGGTGCCGCGCTCAGCACCCTTTGCTCCCGCTGTTTCTCAAGGCCTCCCTGCCGTTCTCCCAGGGAAAACCGCCGCCCGCGGACCGGTTCGGACGGTTGGCGTCGTCGGGCCTTTTGGCGCGACATCGGTTTGCCGTCACTGTTCCCGTCCCAGCGCCCAGCGAATGCCACCCAGCAAGTGGCGCTGGAAGGCAACCGCAACCGACGGCGGGTTCCGCCTTTGGCCGTTGCCCTCGGTCCAGTTGGGATCCCACACGTCCTCGCGATGGCCGAGCGAGGTGTAGAACACCCTGCCTTTGCCATAGGTCTTGCACCACGCAATGGGGTAGTCCCCGGGCGTTTTTTCGTTGGGATGTTTGTCCAAACCCAGCAGGCCGTGCACGGCCGGGCGCTCGAACCCGTCCAGAATGTAGATCTCGTCGAACACGGTCCAGGAACCCGGCAGATGCGCACAGGCCGGGTGTTTCGGGTCCTGGTTGAGCACGTCCACCTGGACCTGCGGACCGTGCGTCTTGAATTCACCACCGATCATTCGAACGTACGGATGGAACGGCCGATGGCCGCGGAAGGTGTCCGTGGCCGCGTGAACACCCACAAACCCCTTGCCACTGCGGATCCACTCGAGGAACGCGTCCATGTCGGGTATGGGCAGGTCACCCGTGGTGCTGTTGAAAATCACCAGGTCGTACCTGGCCAGTGCAGCCGGGCTCATTTTCTCGGCCAACAGGCGCCGGTTCGCCTCGTGCACTTTGGCCCGGTCCGGCTTGCCATCAGGGCCACGAAACTCGGGCGCATTGGGGTTGATGTTGGCCACTTCCACAATGAAGTCACCGGAATCGTGCGCCAGTTGCGCGATCACCTGGTTGCCGATTTCGATGCTGCTGTGGCGGAAACCCTCCGTCACGCTCACCACCAGCACCTTCTTGGGCTCGGCGGAGGCGGTCACCGTGCCGAGAAAGCCCAGGCCACACACGCCCATCCACGAGGCCAGGACCCACTGGTTCCAACCAAACCGATGTTTCATAAGCTTGCCTTTCGTTTCGAGGGCGACGCCCCATCCATCGGACGATCCCGCCCTCCATGAGATTCATTCACGGAAGGCACGTCAAGCCCGGCCCGTGCACTTGCATTCTATGAAAGGCCGGCCTGAAAAGTCCGGCAAGCGTGCCACCGAAGAGGCATCCCCGCGGCACGCCCGAGACTGGCAGGGCGTGCCGGACGCGGCCGCCCTCCCCTGCGATCCGAGTTCGAGTCCGGCCGGCCGGAGCCATCCCTTCGGGATCGGCTCGACGCTGTTTGTGTGCGGAAGCCGGTCTCCTGGAGAGTGGCACGTGCCGGACCCCGTAGCCGGTGTCCGAACCCCTGCAGCGCACGGGCGGGCGACCTGTAGCGGCTGGGGCGCCGCCTCCGGCCCGCTTAGTCTTCGCCTCCCTTGCGTCCCACGTCGCCCACGCCCTCCATCAGCTTGATGAGAGGCAGGAACATGGCGATGACGATGCTGCCCACGATGAGGGCCAGGCCGACGATCATGATCGGTTCGAGCAGCGAGGTCATGGCCGCCACGGCGTTGTCCACTTCGTCGTCGTAGTTGTCGGCGATCTTCAGGAGCATCTCGGGCAGGGCACCCGTTTGCTCGCCCACGTCCACCATGCTGATGACCATGGGCGGAAAAATGCCGGAGGCTTCGAGAGGCGCGGTGATGGTTTCCCCTTCCTTGACACTGTCGTGCACGGCCGCGATGGCGTTGGCGATGACCACGTTGCCGGCGGTCTCCTTGACGATGTTCAAGGCCTGGAGGATGGGCACACCGCTGCTGACCAGGGTACCGAGCGTCCGGGTGAACCGGGCGATGGCCAGCTTGGAGATCAACTGGCCGATGGCCGGCATCTTGAGCTTGAACTTGTCCCATGCATACCGGCCGAGTTTGGTTTTCGTGGCGAGTTTCAGCAGGATAAAGAATCCGACGATGGAGAGGAAGGTCGTCAACAGGTTTTCCCGCACGGTACGGCTGATGTCCAGGACCAGCCGGGTAAATGCCGGCAGGGCTTCACCCTCCAGCAGGCCTTGGAACACCTCCTCGAACTTGGGAATGACGTAAACGGTGAGGATGGTGATGATGGCGCAGGCCACGATCAGTACGGCGATCGGGTAGAACATGGCCGCGACCACCTTCCCCTTGATCTTCTGGGCCTTTTCCTGGAACTGCGCCAGGCGGTTCAACACGACCTCGAGCACGCCGCCCATCTCGCCGGCGCGGACCATGTTGACGTAGAGCCGGTTGAAGACCTTGGGGTGCTGGGCCAGGGCCTCGGAGAAGGTGCTGCCTCCCTCAACTGCGAGGGCCAGCTCGCCGATGATGCGGCGGAGGGTGGCGTTCTTCTCCTGTTTTTCCAGCACGCGCAGACCGCGCAGCAACGGCAAACCTGCGTCCACCAGGGTTGCCAGCTGGCGGGTGAAGGTCATCAACACCTTCGGTTTCACCCGGCCGCTGAGGCCGGGGATCTTGATCTCGATGTCGAGCGCCCCCCGCTTCTTGCCACGTGCCCCGGCCGGGCGTCCGGCCCGGGCCGCCTTGGCGGCCTTGGCGGCCTTCCTGGCCTCCTTGGCGCCGTCCACCTCCACGATCTTGGTCGGGAAGAGGTTCATCTCGCGGATCCGACCAATGGCCTCGTTTTGGGAGGCGACCTCGATGACGCCCTTGACCTCCTTGCCCCGGGCGTCCATGGCGACGTAACTGTACTTGGGCATGGCGACTCTCTCCGGTTGGCGCTTGCGGCTGGAGCGTTACGTGTACTTGACGACCTCCTCGATCGTGGTTTCCCCCTCAAAGATGTTCCTCAACCCGTCCTCGCGCAAGGTGGTCATGCCGAGCTCGATTGCCTTTTGGCGGAGCACCACGGTGGGGGCCCGTTCGTTGATGAGGGCCCGGAGGGGTTCGGTGATGACCAGCAGCTCGAAGATGCCCTTGCGCCCCTTGTAACCGGTGTCGTGGCAGCTGGCGCAGCCGCGTCCGTAGTAGAACACCTTTTCCCCGAGGTCATGAGGGGAGAGGTTCAGGAGGGCCAACTGACTTTCCGTGGGTTCGAATGGCGTCCGGCAGTCGCGACAGATCTTTCGGACCAGTCGTTGGGCCAGGACGCAGACCAGGGTGGAGGAAATGAGGAAGGGTTCGGTCCCCATGTCAATGAGCCGCGTCACGGCACCCGGGGCATCGTTGGTGTGGAGGGTGCTGAGCACCAGGTGCCCGGTGAGCGAGGATTGGATGGCGATCTGGGCGGTCTCCAGGTCGCGCATTTCCCCGATCATGATGACGTCGGGGTCCTGGCGGAGGAAGGCGCGCAGGGCGCGCCCGAAGGTCATGCCCACCGACTCGTTGATGGGCACCTGCATGATGCCCTCGATGTCGTATTCGACCGGGTCCTCGGCCGTCAGGAGCTTGGAGTCAATGGTGTTGATGCGGCGCAGGCAGGAATAAAGCGTGGTGGTCTTTCCGCAGCCGGTCGGGCCGGTGACGATGATGATCCCGTTGGGCCGCTGGATGACCTCGGTCATGTAGTCGTAGACGAACTTCGGAAAACCGAGGTTTTCGAGTTCCAGGTTGACGCTCGACCGGTCCAGGACGCGGAGCACCACCGATTCACCGAACTGGGTGGGGAGGGTGGAGACGCGCAGGTCCACCACCCGGCCGCCGATCCGGTGGGTGATGCGACCGTCCTGGGGCAGGCGGCGCTCGGAGATGTTGAGGTTGGCCATCACCTTGATGCGGGAGATGACCGGCAGCGCCAGGTGCTTGGGCGGCGGGGTCATCTCGTAGAGGGCGCCGTCCACGCGATAGCGGATCTTGAATTCGTCCTCGAACGGCTCGAAGTGGATGTCGCTGGCGCGGTCCTGGATGGCCTGCTGCAACACCAGGTTGACGAACTTGACGATGGGCGCCTGGTTGGCCAGGTCCTCGGCCACGGAAATGTCCTCGGTGGCCTCGGCGGCCTCGCGCGCCAACTCGGCATCGGCGCCCAGTTCCTTGAGGACCTCGGAAACGTTGGACGCTTCCTCGCCGTAGCAACGTTCGATGAGTTTCTGGATCTCGGCCGGGTCGGCCACCACGGGCTGGATGTCCCGTTTGACGACAAAGCTGACCTCGTCGATCTGTGCCGGGTTGAGCGGATCGGCAAAGGCCACCTTGAGGGTGGTCCCGTCGTCCTCCACGGGGATGCACTGGTAAAGGCGCGCGGTCTCGGCCGGCAGGAGTTCCAGCAGATCGGCGGGGATCTGCCGATCGCGCAGCGAGACGACCTCCGTGCCCAGATGATCGGCGATGACCTGGAGGATCGTCTCCAAATCCATCACGCCGTAGTCCTGCAGCACCTGGAGGACCGGGTTACCGGTCCGCTTGCATTCGCTGACGACCTCCTCGTACTGGAGATCGTCAATGAGATTGCGCTCCTTCAGCAGGGCCAACAACGGGCTGTGAAACTCCTCCGGCATGGCTGCGCGCTCAGGTCTTGGCACCCTTGACCCGGCCCTTTTCGCCCACGGCCCGGGCCAGGTCGAGTTCCTGCAGTTTTTGTTGCACGGTCACGGGGTCCATCGCCTTTGTGATGACTTCTTCCCGTGCAATAATGCCCTGCTGGTACTTTTCCAGCAAGAAGCTGTCGAGGGTGACCATTCCGTACTTCGCTCCGGTCTGGATGTCGGACTGGATGCGGAAGGTCTTGTTGTCGCGGATGAGGGCGGCGATGGAGGGCGTGTTGATCATGATCTCGAAGACGGCCACCCGGCCGGGCTTGTCGATCCGCGGGATCAGCAGCTGGGAAATGACCGCCTGAAGCACGGTGGAGAGCTGGATCCGGATCTGTTCCTGCTGGTTGGTGGGGAAGGCGTTGACCAGGCGGTCAATGGTTTTGGCCGCGCCGGTGGTGTGGAGGGTGCCAAAGACCAGGTGCCCCGTCTCTGCCGCGGTGATGGCGGCGTCAATGGTCTCCAGGTCGCGCATCTCGCCCACGAGGATCACGTCGGGGTCCTGGCGCAGGGCCCGCCGCAGGGCCTCGGCGAAGTTCGGGACGTCCACGCCGATCTCGCGCTGGGTGACGATGGCCTTTTTGTGGGTGTGGTAGTACTCGATCGGATCTTCAATGGTGATGATGTGGACCTCTTCCCGTTCCTCGTTGATCACATTGATCATCGAGGCCAGCGTGGTGCTCTTGCCGGATCCGGTGGGGCCGGTGACCAGGATCAGGCCGCGCGGTTTGTAAAGCAGCTCCTTGACCGAGGGCGGGATCCCGATCTGCTCCATGGTGAGGAGCTTGTTGGGGATCTGGCGCAGGACCATGCCGAAATTCCCCTTCTCCTTGAACACGCTGACGCGGAAGCGGGCCAGGTCCCCGAAGGCAAAGCCGAAGTCGGCCCCCCCGCGCTCGCGCACGTGCTGGATGTGTTCTTCGGAGGTGATGCTGCGCATCAGTTCCTCGGTGTCCTCGGGCTTGCAGGGTGGTCCCTCGACACGGTGCAGGATGCCGTGCACGCGAATCACGGGTGGTGTGCCCACGCGAATGTGCAGGTCGGACGCGCCTTCCGACACGACCAACTGCAACAGGTCAGACATCGAGTATGACATGGCTGATTCTCACCTCCCTGCCGTCGTGAGCGGGGCGCGCAGGATCGGGCCGGCCCGCATGCGGCGGCCGATGGACCGGGCCGGGTTGTTGCCTGCCTCAAGCTTCATCACCCACCGTGGCCCGGATGACCTCCTCCGGTGTGGTCAGGCCGGCCAGCACCTTGCGCACGCCGTCCTCGCGCAACGTGCGCATGCCCATTTCGCGTGCCCGGTTGCGCAGGACGGACGCGGGCACCTTCTCGTAGATGAGTTTGCGCGCCTCGTCGTCCACGACGAAAATCTCGAAAATCCCCATCCGGCCCCGGTAGCCCGTGTTGGAACACTCGGCACAACCCCGGCCGGCCATGAATTTGGCGGTGGCCAGTTGTTCGGGGTCGAGGTTCAGTTGCCGGATTTCGGCCTCGGTGGGCTGCCGCGGCTCGGCGCATTTCTTGCAAATGCGCCGAACCAGCCGCTGCGCCATGATGGCCCGGGTGGACGAGGCCACCAGGAAGGGTTTGACGCCGATGTCAATCAGACGGGTGACGGCACTGGGGGCGTCGTTGGTGTGCAACGTGGAGAAGACCAGGTGACCGGTGAGCGAGGCGTTGATGGCGATGGTGGCGGTCTCCAGGTCACGGATCTCGCCCACCATGATGATGTTGGGAGCCTGGCGCAGAATGGAACGCAGCGCCGTGGCGAAGGTCAGGCCCACGGCCTCGTTGACCTGCACCTGGTTGATGCCGGCCAGGATGTACTCCACAGGGTCCTCCACCGTGATGATCTTCCGATCGGGCCGGTTGATGAAGTGAAGAACCGCGTAAAGGGTGGTGGTCTTGCCGGAGCCGGTGGGGCCGGTCACCAGCAGGATCCCGTCCGGCAGGGTGATCAGTCGCTCGAAGGTCTGCTGATCGTCGGTGAAGAACCCGAGCTCGGGCAGACCGAGCCGCAGCCCCTCCTTGTCGAGAATACGCATGACGATGCTTTCGCCGTGCGTGGTGGGGATGCAGGAGACGCGGAGGTCGAGGACCTTGTTGCCGACCTTGGTCTGGATGCGACCGTCCTGGGGGATCCGGTGCTCCGAGATGGACATGTTGGACATGATCTTCAGGCGGCTGATAATCGCCGGCTGGAGGCGCTTGGGCGGGCCCTTGACCTCGTGCAGGATGCCGTCAATGCGGTAGCGGACCCGGAACCGCTTCTCCAGCGGTTCGAGGTGAATGTCCGAGGCCCGCATCTTCACGGCGTCGGTGATGATCGAGTTGACCAGCCGGATGATGGGCGCGTCCGCGTCCACGTCGGCCTCGTCGTCCTGTGCCAGCCCGCCGGTGACCTCCACGTGTTCGCGGGTCAGCTCCTCGATCACGCCCTTGAATTTCTCGTCCTCGACGACGCTCCGCTGGCCGCCGTAGTACTTGGCCAGCGCGGCCTCGATCTCGGGTTCCGAGGCCACCATCACCACGATTTCCTTGCCCAGCAGATGGGTCAGGGAGTCAATGGTCGCCAGGTCGGAGGGATCCGACATCGCGACGGTCAGGGTGTTGTCGTGGAGGTAAACCGGAACGACCCGGTACTTTTTGGCGATGTGACGCGGCACCGCGGCGATGACCTCGTCGTCAATGTGCATGCCCGCCAGGTTGACCACCTCCGCGCCGAAATGGGCGGCCTTGGCCTGGGTGACATCCGCAGGGCGCAACATGCCGTTGGCCACCATGTAATCCACCACCCCGACACCGGCGGCCTGCGCCTCCTTGCGGGCCTGCTCCACCTGTTCGCTGGTGACGAACCCCAGGTCAACCAGCAAATCAATCAGATAATCGTCTTTCTCTGCCACAGGCGCGACATCCTTGACTGCCCGATCGTTTCGAGGGCTACAGAGACTAAGCACCCCGGTTTGCGCCTGTCAAACATTCTGCCCTTTTACGCGCACGGGATCTCTGCTGGCGGCGGGCGGTCCTTCCGGCTGCCGGGGCAGGCCGCGTTGTACACGCCCTGCACCCGGCCGCGTGCCGCGCCGGTTTGCAGGGGCCCTTAGTCCGTGCGCCCGGCTCATGGCACCGAAGCCGAGGCACTGTCCCAAACGCGGTCGCTCACGAGAGCGCGGGAAATGGATCCCGAATGCTTGGCTCCTTTAGATGCCACGCGCATCCTGTTGATGGGGTTCTACTTGGGTGATTTCCAGCCGGACAGCGACTCCCTTTGAGGTTGACGATTTTCGTCCAGGGCTTCTACCTTGGCGGGGCTTGGGCGGCACCCGTGGGGTGCCGCAGCATCAACGGACCATTTCCCATGGCAGAGGGTTATTGCGTCAAGTGCAAGACCAAGAAGGAAATCGCCGAGGCCGTGGAGGAGACCCTCAAAAACGGGCGCAAGGCCATCAAAGGCAAGTGCCCGACCTGCGGCACGGTGATGTTCAAGATGTTGCGGGGCAAGCCGGCTGAGCCGGATGCGCCTCCCCCTCCGCCTTTGGACAGCTCGTCATCCAACCAAAGCCCATGAGTCAAGAACTGGCCTACGCGCTGATCACGCCCTATTCCCTTCTGAAGTCCCGGACCGGCGGCATCCTGAGCCGGCTGATCGCCCGGACGGGTCTGGATTTTGTCGCCGCGCGAATGTTCGCGCCCTCACCGGAACTGCTGGAGGAATACGCGGCGGCACTGCCCTCGCCGGATGATCCCCAGGAGCCTGCCATCCAGCAGCTCCTGCAGGATTACGTCCGCCGGCGCATGGCGCCGGACCCGAAAACCGGCCGCCGCAAACGGGCGATGATGCTTGTTTTCCAAGGTGAAAACGCCGTGGCCAAGCTGCGGGATGTGGTGGGGTTCTTCGCGCGCAATCGGTACGCCGGTCAGACCATTCGGGACACCTACGGCGATCTGGTCTGCGATGACCAGGGCGAGATCCGTTATTTCGAACCGGCTGTCCTGATCCCTGTCAATGCCGCACAGGCCGAGGCGCATCTCAAACTGTGGGCGCGCTACTCGGAAACGGACGGCGGGCTGCTGGAAAACGTGATTGAGTACGCCCCGGGCGAGGTGCCTGAGCGGACGTTGGTGCTGCTGAAACCCGACAACTTCCGGTTTCCCGCCGGGCGGCCCGGCAATGTCATTGATTTCTTCTCGCGCACCGGGCTGTACATCGTGGCGATCAAGGTCCATCGAATGAGCGTGGCAGAGGCGGTGGAGTTCTACGGGCCGGTACGGGAGGTGTTGCGAACCAAGCTCAAGGGCATGGTGGGCGGCCGGGCCCGCGTGGTCCTGGAAAAGGAACTGGGATTCACCCTGACTCCGGAGCTGGAATCCGGCTTGGGCGACCTGCTGGGGCCGGTCTACGGAGAGAATCAGTTCGAAAACATCGTCCGGTTCATGTCGGGTCGGGCTCCCTCGGAGTGTCCCAAGGAACAGTGGAACGACCCGGGCACCGAAAAGTGCATCGCCTTGGTGTACGAGGGCGTCAACGCGATCGCCAAGATCCGGGACGTCCTCGGTCCCACCGACCCGGCCAAGGCGCCGCCGGGTTCGATTCGTCGGGAATTCGGTTCCAACGTCATGGTCAATGCGGCGCACGCCAGCGATTCACCCCAGAATGCCGCTCGTGAGATCGGCATCGTGAAGCCGGCAGAGAATCGCTTCCGCCAAGTCATCGAGGCCGTTTATGGCCCGGTGAACTGAAGCCCCGTTCGTCGGTGCCGGCGCATCAGACCGGTCCGCACCGCCGGTTCGCGGGTCTGCCCTTGGGGGATCCCTGAACGTTGGGGTCTGCGTTCTCCCGCTGCGGAGTGCGGTCAACATGGGTGCCGTTTGGAACGGCTCCTGAACGAGCCGCATTGCGCACACCGGATGCCTCGGCAGACCAAAGGCCGCTCAAGGGCTTGCCCCGTAACGCGCGCCGTTTGTCCCTGTGGCACCGCCGCCCGGGCGGGTCCGCGCCCTTGTGGCCTGAGGTTCGGTTTCTCCACGCTTCCGCAGGCGCTCGCGGCTTCGAACATGCCCGTCCTGCTGAGGAGGTGGCCTGGGTGCCCCACCGCTGCAATGTCCGCCCGCCAATGTGCGCCGCATGGGCCCCCCAGGCACGCGCCCCGAGCAAACCCCGGGGGCAGGTACCATGACGAGGCCGACCAAGCCCGATCCGAGAGCCGGCGGGCCGGGGCCTGGTCTGGTTTCCATTGCCGCCCGCGCTTGCCGCCGTCCAGCGAGCCGGCAGGAACCGGTTCTTCAAAACCGGCAAAACCCCCGGCCTCCGGACAGGTGGGTGCTCAAGCCTGGCACGTCTTGGACCGATGGTAAGGTCAGCCGGTATGTGGTAGCTGTTAGTCGCGGAGACGATGCCGTACCTTCAGAGGACTGTTTGGGCGGGCACAAAGTGGCCCGCGCGGGCGCTGCGGGTGAGCCGGGCAATCTGGCTTTTGGCGACCCTGTCGGTCGGCGCATGGGCACAGGTCCGTGCAGAAGCAGCCGCAGTGGCACCACCGGCGGCTTCGCGCGAATTCGTCCCCGGCCGCTGGCAGGGCTGGGAGGAGCTCCCGGACAGTCGGTTCCGGCGGAGCCTGGAGCGTCTTGCTCCCCAGGCCCGTGAACGGGCGGTTGCCTGGCTCAAGAGTTTCCACTTCACCCGGGATGACCTGGAGTCGTTGGAAATCGATTCCGACGGCGGGGTTTTCTACCGGTGTCGTTGGCCGGTGCCCGAGATTGCTGCTGCGGCATCGGAAACGGGACCCTCGACCGGGGCCGCCCCGCTGCCGGTGACACCATTCCCGGACTCGTTGAAGTTCCATAGCCGGCCGGGTGCACCGAACGTCATTTATCTGAACTTCAGTGGGGAAACGGTCACCAACACCCAGTGGAACACCGACCTCGGCCGCGCCGAGATCCCCGCCCTGCCCTTCAGCATGGACTCCGATTTCAGCACGTTCAGCGACAGTGAACAGGCGGTCATTCGCGCCGTGTGGCAGCGGGTGGCCGAGGACTACGCGCCTTTCGACGTGGACGTCACCACCGAACGACCGGCATCTCTGAACAACCGCACCGCGGTGGTCCTCATCACCCGGAACACCGACGCCAACGGGCTGCCCAACCCGTCCAGCGACTCTGGAGGGGTCAGCTACGTCAACGTGTTCGGCACGCTCTTCTATGCGCGGTACCGTCCCTGCTGGGTCTACGCCAACAACTTGGGGTACTTCGGATCCTACATGGCCGAGGCTGCCTCACACGAGGCGGGCCACAATCTGGGGCTGAGCCACGACGGCCGCACAGACGGTGTGGAATACTACACCGGGCATGGGAGCGGAGACATCTCCTGGGCGCCGTTGATGGGTGCAGGCTACAATCGAAATGTCACGCAATGGAGCAAGGGGGATTATTACCTAGCCAACAACACCCAGGATGACCTGGCGGTCATTGCCTCCAAACTCACCTATCGCACCGACGATCATGGCCAGACACCGGCCACGGCCACGGCCCTTGTTCTCTCCGGCGGGACCAACATCGTGGCCACCACCCCCGATACCGACCCGGCAAACACCAACCGGGCGAACAAGGGGGTGATCGAACGAGCCGGGGACAGTGATTGGTTTTCCTTTGTCACCGGAACGGGGCCGGTGCGATTGACGATTCAGCCGTGGCGAATGTCCGCCGAAACCCGCGGCGGAAACCTGGACGTGCTGGTGGAACTGTACGACGCAGCCGGAAATCTGTTGCTCACCAACAACCCGACCGAAACCACGTCCGCCACGATCGCCACCCAACTGACGGGTGGCATGTACTTCCTGGCGGTTCGGAACAGCGGCACTGGCGATCCCTTTGCTCCTGCCCCCACCGGTTACACCGCCTACGGAAGCCTGGGCCAGTACTTCATCGAAGGTTGGGTGACGGATCCATCCGGGCTGGTGATTCCGCCCGTGGCCGAACTGACCGCCAGCGACGTCACCGAAACCGGCGTCGGTCTCCACCGGTTCACGGTTCTGTACTCCGACAATGTGGCCATCCAAGTGTCCACCCTCGGCGACAGCGACGTCTGGGTCACCGGCCCCAATGGGTATCAACAATGGGCCCGTTTGGAGAGCGTGAGCCCGGCCACCGACACGACTCCCGTAACCGCCGTTTACAGCGTCACGCCTCCCGATGGCCAGACCTGGTCCGCCCGCGACAACGGCCTTTACGAGGTATGGTTGGCCGGCAACGAGGTGGGTGACACCGAGGGTGGCTGGGCCAGCCCCGGGTTGCTCGGTCGTTTCACCGTGGCGGTACCCGTCGTTTACTACGAGGCGCGCATGGACGAAGACCCCGGATGGTCGCTGGAACCCTTGTGGGAATACGGTGTCCCTGTGCCCGGCACCGGCGGACCCATCGGCGGAGCCACCGGCACGCACGTCATCGCCTACAATCTCTCCGGCGACTACGAGAACAACCTGCCGATGCGGTACGCAACCACCCCACCCTTCTCGACGGCGGGAGCCAGCAGCCTGAGTCTGCGGTTCCAACGCTGGTTGCGGATCCGTCGCGGCGACATCGCGCGAATCGAGGTCTCCACCAACGGCAGCGACTGGCTGGTGGTCTGGGCCAACACCGGTCCGGTGTCCGACAACGGCTGGCGAGAGGTCCGCCTTGACCTGCCCGCCCAGGTGGTGGGTAGTCCCACGCTCCAACTGCGCTGGGGCCTGGGTTCCAATCCGTCCCGCACGGATCTGGGCTGGTACATTGACGATGTCCAGGTGCTGGGCCAGGGCGTGCTCGACCGGCAGCCGCCCCGGGCCGACCTCAGCATGGCCGATCTCACCCTCGCCGGGACCATCGCCCATGCCTGCACGGTTCGCTTCACCGACGAGACGGCCGTCCGCCTGGCCAGTCTCGATTCGGCCGACCTCTGGATCAGCGGTCCGAACGGGTTTGGCGCCTGGGCGGAGTTCGTGAACGCCGACGCACCCACGGACGCGGCCGTCATTACCGCGACCTACTCCATCGCACCCCCCGACGGTTCCTGGGGCCCCGAACACAACGGCCTCTACACGGTCACTCTGGCCGAGGGTGCCGTGGAGGATGTGTGGGGCCAGGCGACCACGGAGACGTTGCTCGGCACCTTCGAAGTGCGCATCCAGGAGGTCGAACCGGGGCTGCTGGCCGTCCTGCCCGATGAGACCCTGCAGATCACAGGACCCGAGGGCGGCCCCTTCACCCCTTCCCAAGCCACCTACTTGCTCACCAACCTCGGCCCGGGGAGTCTGCGGTTTGCCGTAAGCACGGACGTCCCTTGGGCGACCGCGGAGCCGACCGAGGGCGAACTCCCAGTCGGAGAAGCCCTCCCCTTGCAGGTGCAATGGAGTGACGCTGTGACCAATCTTTCCGCCGGCGTGTACGCTGCCCTCCTGACCTTCCAGAACCTTTCGGCCAACCAGAGTCCGATCATCCGGACGGTCAGTTTGGAAGTGGTGGAAGTGCCACGGTACAAGGTGGAGGTCGCCGCCGACCCCCCCGAATGGGGCCGCGTCGAGCCTTTCGGTGGATTCTACCCGCGGGGATCCGTTCTCACCCTGCACGCCGTCCCGGAAGTGTGGTTCGCGTTCACCAACTGGACGGGTGACGTCACGGCGACAACCAATCCGCTGACCCTGGTGGTGACGCAGGATCTCTCCCTGGTGGCCCGATTCGTCGAGCTGACCACCACAAATCATCCCACGCCGTTGTGGTGGCTGGCCGCCCACGGTTACACCAACGATTTCGAAACGGTCGTGGAGACCCCGGGCGCCAACGGACTGGCCTTGTGGCAGTCCTATATCGCGGGGCTGAATCCGCTCGACCCGGAAAGCCGACTCGAATTGCGTGTGGACTATGACCCGGCCACGCACACGTTCACCCTCCGTTGGAACCCCGAACCGGCCCGCCTGTACACGATCTGGGAGGCCACGGCGCCGGCAGGGCCCTACACCAACCTGCCGGCAGCCACGGACCTAGACGATTCCATCCGGACGTGGACCATCCCGGTGAACGGCGGGGGTTCCCGCTACTATCGTCTCAGCGTGCGGCTGGATGACCGCAACTGAGCCGGTGTCGGCCGCATTCAGGCGCGGTTGCGCTGGGGGAAAGCACCTGTTCCCAACAGCAAGTGATTCGTTGCTGGTCAATCCCTCTCCGCTCCCCTATGGTGCGTGCATGGTGCCGTTGCCCAAACCGGACGTCATCCTGACACACGAAAGCGATCTCGACGGTCTGCTGGCCGGCGTGCTGCTGCGGCGGCTAGCGGAGGCCGAGTTCGGCGAACGCCCCCGATTGGAAGCCTGGAGCTACCAGGCTCTGCGTCAGCGTCCGATGCACGAAGCTTGCGCATGGGTCACCGACCTGAGCTGGGAAAGTCGCATGGATCGTCCCCACTGGGTGATCATTGATCACCACCCGTATGATGCTCCGCCCCGGCATGCCCGCCTGATTCACGATGCCAACAAATCGGCCGCCCTGCTCTGCTACGAACTCTGCCGGGCCGCCGGCTTGGGCTCGCCGCAACTGGACCGGCTCGTGCATCTCAGCAACGTGGCCGACCTGTTCCTGGACGACGATCCCGATTTCGAACTGGCCAGCGACTACGCCAACCTGGTCAAGATCTATGGGTTCTGGAACCTGATGACCCTGGTCGAGGAACAGATCGAGCGGTTGCTGGACCATCCCCTGCTCGAAGTGATGCGAGTCAAACGGCAGGTGGAAAACCCGATCGGCCTGGCGTGGAGCCGCAACAACATCATCGAAATCACCCCCTCGGTGGGTCTGGTCGAAACGGTCGTTGGCAATCCCAATCTTATTGTCCACGCCCTGCTCGACGATCCTGATGTGCGTTACGCGGTCCTGATGACCGTCGTCCGCCGTGGCAACGGCGCCCTGGCCGTCAGCCTGCGCAGTCGCAACGGGCAGGCGCTGGCCGTGGCCAGCCGCCTGCAGGGCGGCGGCCATCCCAACGCCGCCGCCGCCAGCCTCCCCCGCTCCGTGCGGAGCGCCGCAGAGGCCGCCCAGTATCTCCGCCAGGTCCTCAATCCCCGTCAAGAAGTTCATTTGAATCCCTTGCACGACCTCTTCGCATGAGCACGTCCGGGCCGACCCGGGCACCGGGCGCGGACGGCCTGCCGCGGGGTTCCTTTGCTAGGCCTTCCGGCCCCTTCACTCGCACGGGAGTTTGACAACCGGGTCCGGCGGGTTTATGCGGGGGCGTTGAGCATGCGAAACACTGCATCCGTGCGACTGGGCGTCATTCTGGTGGCGGCCGTTCACTCCGCGCGCGCCGCTGATCCCGGTGACACGGTCACGCTGCCGCGCTGGCGTTACGAAGAGCTTCTCCGCAAGGAGGCCGAGTGGGAACGGCTCCGATCCGGCACCAACGGTTTGTCCGTCCCGGCGGCGCAACGAACCAACAGCCCGGCACCAACGGATTCCCGCGCAACCGAGTCACCCCATTCCCCGTCCCTCCCCACGTCGAATGGGCCTGCGCAACCACTCGTCCGCCTCCGGGAGGACGCGCTGGTTGCCGCATCGGACCTGGCCCGGCATTTCGTCACCGAGCCTGCCCGGGCTGCACAGGCCGTGGAAGGCCTCCGCATCCGGGTTCGCGGCCGGATCGCGGGATTCGAGAAACCGTTGCTGACCGAGCGGTTCCATGTGCTGCTGGAAACCGGCCTGTCCAACGTGCGGATCCGGTGCCTCACCGATCTGCCCGCGGATTTCAAGGGGGTTTACACGGCCGAGGCCGGCACGGTACTGATGGCGGTTCACCGTTCCGGTTCGAGACGCCCCTTCCTTCGCCTGGGTCAGGAGGTGCTCCTTACGGGAAAGATCCGGGGATTGAAAGGTCAGGTCATCGAACTGACCGGCTGCCGATTGTCGAACGCACCCTGACCCGCTCCCAACCGGGTCACCGATGGCGGGGCAATGCCGAGCGCACAAGAGCGGAAGGTCCGCCTTGTCCGATGCCGCAACCACGGCCGATCTGCCGGCCCGGCCCGCGCTGCGGTCGAACACGCCGGCGTTTCCCGAGGCCGGCGCAAAGAACAGCCGGGCGGCTGAACTCCCGCCCGGCTGCTGTGTGGGTGTGTGGGTCAGGTGGGAAGGTTTATTTCTCCTCGGGAATCCGCATCGCGTAGAACGAACGCCACACGAAGATCAAGGCGATGAGGAGCAGCGCCACGGCAATGCCGGTTTTCAGCCCGGTCTGACCCTCCTTTTGCATCGCCACGGCGATTTCCACCGCCAGCAGGCCGAACAACGTGGTGAACTTGATGATGGGGTTCATGGACACGGAGCTGGTGTCCTTGAAGGGATCGCCCACGGTGTCGCCCACCACGGTGGCGGCGTGCAGGTCGGTGCCTTTCTGGCGCAGGTCCACCTCCACGATCTTCTTGGCGTTGTCCCACGCGCCGCCCGCGTTGGCCATGAACACGGCTTGGAACAATCCGAAGAAGGCGATCGAGATCAGGTAGCCAATGAAGAAGTAGGCGTTGAAAAACGCCAGCGCCAGTGACAGACAGAAGATCGCCACGAAAATGTTGATCATGCCGCGCTGGGCGTACACGGTGCAGATCCGGACGACCTCCTTGCTGTCCTCCATGGACGCCGCCTTGGCGCTGAGGTCCAGGTTCTCCTTGATGTATACCACGGCCCGGTAGGCCCCGGTCACCACCGCCTGGGTGGAGGCGCCGGTGAACCAGTAAATCACCGCGCCGCCCATCAGGAAGCCCAGCACGATCTCCGGCTGCACCAGCGACAGCTTGCTGATCACGTCGCCGAACTCCTTGTCCAGCAACAGAATGATCCCGAAGATCATGGTGGTAGCCCCGACCACCGCCGTGCCGATCAAAACCGGCTTGGCCGTGGCCTTGAACGTGTTGCCCGCGCCGTCGTTCTTCTCCAGGTTGTGCTTCGCAGCCTGAAAGTCGGGTTTGAACCCGAACTTGCTCTGGATGTCCTGCTCGACGTTGGGCACGGACTCGATCTGGCTCAGCTCATACACCGACTGGGCGTTGTCAGAGACCGGGCCGAAACTGTCCACGGCAATGGTGACCGGTCCCATCCCCAGGAACCCGAACGCCACCAGACCGAAGGCAAAGATCGGCGCGGCAAACCCGATCCCCTCCGGCATGATGGACTGCAGCGACTGATGTCCCGCCATCATCGCCGCCACCAACATGAGGAACAACATGAGCAACCCCTGCCAGAAGGCCGAGAAATTGCCCGCAACGAAACCGGACAGGATGTTCAGCGAGGACCCACCCTGCCGGGAGGCCGTCACGATTTCCTGGGTGTGCTTGGCGTTGGTGCTGGTGAAGATCTTGGTGAACTCGGGAATCAATGCACCCGCGGCGGTGCCGCAGGAGATGATCACGGACAACACCCACCACAGGTCGGGCTGCGCCCGGCCGTGGACGTCCGTGAAATCGCCGAGCATCAACTTGCTCACCAGGAACGTCAGCGCAATCGAGATGGCGGAGGTCAACCACACCAGCCAGGTCAAGGGTTTTTCCGGATGGAAGTCCTTGGCCGTGCCGTACCTGGCGCCGAAGACCGCCTGATTCAGCCCGTAGGCCACCAGCGAGGTCACGATCATCATGATCCGCATGACAAAGATCCAAGTGATGAGTTTGGCGCAAATCGCGCCGGTCAGGCCCTCGGCCCCGAGCGTCAGCGCCAGGAAGGAGATCAATGCCACGCCCGTCACGCCGTAGGTCTCGAACCCGTCAGCCGTGGGCCCCACCGAGTCGCCCGCGTTGTCACCCGTGCAGTCGGCGATCACCCCGGGGTTCTTGGGGTCGTCCTCGGGCAGCTTGAAGACGATCTTCATCAGGTCCGACCCGATGTCGGCGATCTTGGTGAAGATGCCACCGCAGATACGCAGGGCCGAGGCACCCAGCGACTCCCCGATCGCAAACCCGATGAAGCAGGGCCCGGTCAACTCCGGCGGCAGGAAAATCAGGATGCAGATCATGAAGAACAGCTCCACGCTGATCAGGAGCAACCCCACGCTCATGCCCGAGCGCATCGGGATGGCCAGAGGCGGCCAGGGCAGCCCTCTCAGCGCGGCGAAGGCCGAGCGGCTGTTGGCCTGGGTGTTGATCCGCATGCCGAACCAGGCCACGCCGTAGCTGCCCAGGATACCCAGCACCGAGGATAGCAGGATCACCACCACGCTGCCGGCCGGCATGTGGCGCAGCGAACCGAAGTAGTAGATGATGCAGATCCCGATCAGCGCCCACAGCACCGCCAGGAACTTGCCCTGCTGAATGAGGTAGCTCTTGCACGTCTCCCAGATCAACGTGGAGACGTTCCGCATCACCTCGTGCACGGGCAGGGCCTTGGTCTGGAGGTACTGGATCAAACCGAACAACGCGCCGATCGCGCACACCACGATGCCGATGAGCATCAGGGTGTACCCGCTGGCCCCGCCCAGGGCCGGGAAATGAACCTCGCGCAACCCGGGCAGTCGCAGCTCCGCTTCACTGGCCATCGCGGAGACCAGACCGCCCCCGAAAAGCATCAACGCCGTAGTGAGTGCCCGCATATGATTCAACCTTTGCATAAACAAATCAGTTATTAGCAGACTGCCTGCGTGGTGGGGATCAGGCCAACACTTTTTTTGTGCCACTGCAACCCAATTTTGCTCCGGCATGCCACCCTGTCCGATCCCCGGCACCAGCCCGCCGGCCGGTGCCCACCGGGATGAGGCACGAGTCCGCGAGGGCACGCCCGGAAGGATCCCGCACACGGGGCCGCGACCAACCGGTCCGCGCCACCATTTGCCGTGCCGGCCGGCCGGGGTCATAGTTCGCCGTTGACGAACGACCTGCGGGCGGCAAACTGGTCGCTCCGTTTGCGACGAGTGGAATGAAGACGATTTTGTTTGTTTGCACCGGCAATGTGTGCCGCAGCCCCATGGCAGAAGGTCTGTTCCGCCAGGCCGTGCAGGGCCGCGGCGACTATCGCGTGCTGTCGGCCGGCCTGGGCGCCGTGGAGGGTCAGCCGGCCAGTGCCCACGCGGTCCAGGCCCTGAAGGAACTGGGGATCGACATCTCCGGCCATCGCAGCCGGATGTTGACGCCCGAGCTGGTGGCCGAGGCCGACTACATCTTTGGCATGACCCACGGGCACGTGGAAGCGATCCTGCTGCTCCACCCCGAGGCCGCGGAAAAGACCTTTCTTCTGCGTGAATTCGACGACTCCGTCGAGGGCTTCGACAAGGACATCAGCGATCCCATCGGAGGTTCCTACGAGGTCTACGTTCGGTGCCGGGACCAGATCCGGGATGCCATTCAGACGCTTCTGCCGGTTCTCGAACGCGATCTGGCCGAGGCCCAGCATTCTGCCTGGCAGGTGGGCCCCGTGGCCGCGGGGGCCGATCACGCCGGTTACGAACTCAAACAGGCAATCGTCCGGGCCTTGGAGGAACGCGGCATGGAGGTGCTGGACCTCGGCACGCACAGTCCGGACTCCACCGACTACCCGGACTACGCCCACGCCGTCGCACGGGCCGTGGCCGATCGGCGCGCCCGTTGGGGCATCCTCTGCTGCAGCACCGGCATCGGCATGAGCATCGCCGCCAACAAGGTCCCGGGCGTCCGGGCCGCCCTGGTTCACGACGTGGAGGAAGCCGCGCTGGCCCGGCGCCACAACGACGCCAATGTCCTCTGTTTTTCGGGCCGCCGTACCTCGCCGGAACAGGCACTGGCCATGATTGAGGCCTTTCTGCAGGCCCGGTTCGAAGGCGGCCGTCACGAACGCCGGGTCCACAAGCTGGAAAGCTGCTGCACCGGGCGCACCAGCCTGCGGCACGTGGATCCCGCGGTGGCCAGCCTCATCGAGCAGGAACGACTCCGGCAACAGGAGAACCTGGAGCTCATTGCGAGCGAGAACTTCGCCAGCCCGGCGGTGCTCGAGGCACAGGGGTCCGTCCTCACCAACAAGTATGCCGAGGGCTACCCGCGCAGGCGCTGGTACGGCGGATGCGAGTTCGTGGACCGGATCGAACAACTGGCCATTGACCGGGCAAAAAAACTCTTCGGCGCCGAGCACGCCAACGTCCAGCCGCACTGCGGCTCGGCCACCAATATGGCTGTTTACTTCGCCTTCCTGAGGCCGGGCGACAAGATCCTCACCATGGACCTCAGCCATGGCGGCCACCTGACCCACGGACACCGCGCCAACTTCTCGGGCAAGTTCTTCGAGGTCGTGCATTACGGCGTGCGGCGGGAGGACGAGCTCATTGACTACGACGAGCTCCTGCGTCTGGCCCGCGAGCACCGGCCGCGCATGATCACCGTGGGCGCCAGTGCCTATCCGAGGATCATTGACTTCGCCCGCATGGCCCAGATTGCCCAGGAGGTCGGCGCCTACCTGCTGGCCGACATCGCGCACATCGCCGGTCTGGTGGCGGCGGGTCTGCATCCCTCACCGGTGCCCTACGCGGATTTCGTCACCACCACCACGCACAAAACCCTGCGCGGTCCCCGGGGTGGTCTCATCCTGTGCAAGGAAAAGTACGCGAAGGAAATTGATGCGATGGTCTTCCCCGGCATCCAGGGCGGGCCGCTCGAACACGTCATCGCTGCGAAGGCGGTCTGTTTCGAGGAGGCCATGCAACCGTCGTTCCGGGCGTACCAGGAGCAGATCGTCAAGAACGCCCGGGCACTGGCCGAGGGACTCAAGCGCAACGGGTTCCGGCTGGTCAGCGGCGGCACCGACAACCATCTCATGCTGGTGGACGTGGGTGCACGCGGCCTGACCGGCAAGGACTGCCAGGCCGCGCTCGATGAAGCCGGGATCACCGTCAACAAGAACACCATCCCGTTCGAAACCCGGTCGCCCTTCCAAGCCAGCGGCATTCGCATCGGCACGCCCGCGGTCACCACGCGCGGCATGAAGGAGCCCGAGATGGCCGCGATTGCCGACATGATCAGCGAAGTCCTGATGGACCTGAACAACCACGAGGCCATCACCAAGGTCCGGCAACGCGTGCGCGAACTGACCTCGCGTTTCCCCCTGCCCTATTGATCCGCCTGGCTCGTCGTGCTCCACGCAGCCCGGGCGCCTGCCCGGGCGGAGGATGCGATTCCGCGCGTTGCCGAACCGGCCGGCCCGTTCTTGCGCTGGTGGCCGGTTCGGAAGATGCTGCCCGCATGAAAGGGTCCGGCCGGAACTCCGCCGCCCGTGATGCAGGTCATGCGGGCGGGCCTGCCCGCGGTTCGAGCTTGAGGGACCGGCCATCCCGCACGGCACGACCGGCGCCCCCTGCACCGTCGCACTTTCCGGCGCTTCGCAACGCGGTCGGGGCCCTGATGCTGATGACGCTGGCAACATGGGCGGTCGCAGAAGAGGTGGACACCCCGACCCGAGTCGCTTCCAGCCCGTTGCCGGAGGGGCCGGGTCTGGCTGCGTCGTTCCCAGGCGATCAGGGCATCGCCGCTCATCCGGCCGTGCGATTCGCCGACGATTTCGAGTCCGGGCCGCTGGCACTCCGGTGGGACGACGTGCGGAATCCAAACGGCGCGGTCTTGGGCTGGGCCCGGCCCGATGGCCCGGCGTTCCTGGGCCAACGTTGCCTGCGCGTGGAAGCACACCTCGATCGGGACACGGGTGGCGGTCTGACCCGTTGGTTCGAGTCGGCCCACCGGATTTTCGTCCGTTTCTACACCCGGTTCGTCCCGCCCTGTGACGCCATCCATCACTTCGTGACCTTGCGGGCCAACCGTGGCTGGAAGGGGGCGGACCGATGGTCCGGATTCGGCGGCGCTGGTGAAAAACCGGCCGGTGACGAGCGCTTCTCCACCGCCTTGGAACCGTGGACCAACTGGCGTCGCTGGCCTGCACCGGGCAAATGGCACTTCTACAGTTACTGGTACCGGATGCGCCGCGCGCCCGACGGCCGTTACTGGGGCAACACGTTCGAGGTACCGGAGGCCCCGCTCATCCCGCCCGACCGGTGGATCTGCGTGGAATTCATGCTCCAGCACAATACGCCGGCCGAATCCGACGGCGAACAGGCCTTTTGGGTGGACGGCCGTCTCATGGGCCACTGGATCGGGATTGCCTGGCGCCGCACAGAAGTTCTGATGGCCAACGCGCTCACGCTCGAATCGTATGTCACCGATCGGTGGGCCCGACAACTAACGAACATCGTCGAGTTCGACAATGTGGTCGTGGCCACAGGGTACATCGGCCCGGCAGCGCCGTTTCATGGGAAGTCCGGCCCCGCGCGAGTGAACGACCGTGGTCGGTGAAAGTCCGGGGTGCGTTCCACAAGGAGGAGGTTGCCTCCGGGGGTTAGGAGGCGGCTGGTTCGGTCTCCACGAACAACGGTGGCACGGGACAGTCCAGGGCATCAGCCACCGCACGCAGCAACTCGGCTTCCTCCACCTGCAACCAGCCATCTGCGGAAACCGTGGCTGCGCAGGCTTCGAGGATCCGTCGCTTGATCGCGGGGGTCGCGTCCGCCAGTCGTTCCAAGGCGGCGTCCAGGCGGCCCAGGTTGCAAGCCTCGCCCTCGAGCAGGGCAGGTGGTTGAACCCGATCGAACAACGTGGCCCAGCCGACCTGGTAGCTTCGCGCGGCCCCGACCGCATCGGCGTGCCCGGCGCGGGCCAGAAGCGACAGCACCACCTGAATGTCCGGCGCCAGCGGGCGCAGGGCGTAGTACTGGGCCGGTCGCGGTCGGGCCGGTCGGAACTGCGCGGCCAGGTGCCGGTGCATCAGGCGCTGCAGGGTGTATTCGAAAAGGTCCACCTGCCGGTCGCTCTCCATCAGCCAGCGGAGGGCACGGTCGAACTGCAGGAAATCATCGGCGGACATCAAACGCAGGGCGGGCAGTGCCATCTGGACCAGGGGCAGCCGTGCCCCCGGCGGGATCCCCGCCAGCACGGGCTCCAACGCGCACATGCGGTTGAAGACGGCGGCGGGCACGCGTGTTTGCAGGCCCATCTTTTGTTGATGGCGCAGGTCGCTGTCCGGGCTCAGCAACACGCCCAAAACCACCGCCTGCGCGTCCACCGGATGGTGCACAGCGTCCCAAACTTCGCGTGGCAGGGCCGCCCGCAGGGATTCGGCAAGGCGCACCTGGGCGGGCCCGGGCCGTCCCACCCGTGCGACCACCGCCTCCGCCGGCACCCTGCCACCTCCCCAGAGCGCGCTGGTGGCCGCGGCGGCTGCGGGCTCGAAACCGGCCCGTCCACCAACGTCATCCACCCGGGGCGGTTCGGGCAGTGCCACCGCGGGGAATCTGCCGTCCCAAGAGGGATCCAGGCGGCGGATCCGATCCTCCAACGGCGGATGGGTGGCCCACAGCCGCATGGCCCCGGAGCCGAAGGCGGTACTGAAAAAGAGATGCGCGGCCTCGGAGGCGCGCGGGTGGCGAATCCTGGAGCCATGGATCAGGCCGCCTATCTTTTTGAGGGCGCCCGACAGCCCGCGGGGGTTCCGGGTAAACTGCACCGCCGCGGCATCCGCCAGGTATTCACGTTGCCGGCTGACCGCCGCCTGAATGAGGCGCCCGAAAAAAACGCCCAGAGCGCCCAACACCATCAGCAAAAAACCCAGCAGTGGCAGGGGATTGTTCCGGCCGCGGGTCCGGACCAGGATCCGGCCCACCTCGCTCAGGCAAAAGATACCGAACACCCAGCCGATGAGCCGGAGGTTGAGTCGCATGTCGCCATTGAGGATGTGACTGAACTCGTGGGCGATCACCCCCTGCAGCTCGTCGCGGCTGAGGAGCTGCATGCAGCCGCGCGTGACGCCGATGACCGCATCGGCAGGGGTGTACCCGGCGGCGAATGCGTTGATGCCGGGTTCGTGGTCCAGGACGTAAACCGGAGGCACCGGCAGACCGGAGGCCAACGCCATTTCCTCCACCACATTCAGCAGACGGCGTTCGTGAAAATCGCGCGTATCGGGTCGGATCAACCGCCCGCCGAGGCTTTCCGCGACGCTCCGGCCGCCGGCGCGCAGGGTGGAAATCCGGTACAGGCTTCCCAACCCCACCACGGCCAGCGTGCCCCCGACGGTGTACAAAAAGAGCCGCGGATGCCACCACGTGAACGCGCGTGCCACCTCCCCACGGCCCCGTCCGCGGTCGGCGCCCGCCTGCCACCACCACACCAGTGCCGTGTACACGACCAGCGCGATCCCGAGCACGGCCAATGCGAAATACAGCACCAGCCAACGGGTGCGTTTGCGTGCCAGCTCCTGTGCGGTAAAGAAGTCCATCCGTCAAAAGCCGCATTGGCATGCCCGACAGGCACCAGAGGGAATGCCCCGGCCGGAGGGGCCATCAGCCCGGCAGCGGCGGGCGCCGTCCCGGCCGCCGGTGGGCCGGCGGGTTTCCCTCCCGACCTGCCGGAACCCCTGCCGGCTCAACCGAACGACACCTTGGGAGCCTCGCGTTCCTCCGGTTTTTGGATCTGGAACAACTCCGCCGGGCCGAAGTTGAACATCCCTGCCACGAGGTTGCTGGGAAAACTCTCGCGCTGCGTGTTGTAGACCATGACGGCGTCGTTGTAGGCCTGTCGGGCGAAGGCGATCTTGTTTTCCGTGGAGGTCAGCTCCTCCATCAGCTGCGCCATGGTCTGGTTGGCCTTCAGATCCGGATACGCTTCCGCCAGTGCGAACAACCGCCCGAGCGTGCCGGCCAAGGTGCCCTCTGCAGCAATGAGGGCCTTCATCGCCTCGGGATCGGCCGGGTTTGCACCCACGCGCCCGCTGGCCTGCACCGCGGCATTGCGGGCCGCGATCACGGCCTCCAACGTGCCCCGCTCGTGTTGCAGGTAGCCCTTGGCTGTCTCCACCAGGTTGGGGATTAGGTCGTAACGGCGTTTGAGTTGAACGTCGATCTGTGCCCAGGCGTTCTTGAACCGGTTGCGCAGGGTGACCAAGCGATTGTAGGCGCCGATCAGCCAGAACAAGCCCAACACCACCAGGACAACCAAGACCAACGCCACGACAGTCAGCGTGTTCATCGCGATGCTTCTCCTTCCGGTTTTGGTTACCCCACAGCTAGGTCAAAACCGTCGCGGCAGCAACCGCAAAAGCGCGCCCGGTGTCTGACGGTTTGGTTGTCCGGCTTTCAGGCAGCGGCGGGGACGCCGGTTCACCCGCCCTGCAGGTCGGCCCCGCATGGGAAACAGCACCCAGGCGTCACAACAGGCCCAAGTCTGCCAGGCGGTGCCGGCTCGATTCCGGATCGGTGTGCACCCAGGCCTGCCAGCCGCGGTCCAGGCCGGCCTGGACATTCTCAGGCCGATCGTCCAGATAGGCAATCTGCGGGCCTGTTTTCCCGGTCAACCGTTCCAGCGTTTCGTACATGCCCGGCGCGGGTTTCATGGAGCGCACTTCGTAGGAGAGCACCGCCCCGTCGAAGTCATGGACGAAGGGAAAATGACGGCGGATGTGTTCCATGGCCAGGTCGTTGGTGTTGGAAAACAGCCATGTGGGGATCTTCCGGGCGCGCAGTTGCCGGTGCACCTCCACCATCGGTTCGATGGGCCAGAAAATGTCGGCGAAACAGTGACCGAACTCGGCGAGGTCGCCCCGGAAGCCGGTCCGACTGCGGACAGCCTCGAAGAATTCGTGTCGTGCAAGCAGACCGGTCTCGTAGCGGACGAGCAGTTCGGAGGAGTCCAGGACGGTTCGAACCGTGGCTTCGTCGGTCTCGCTCCGTTCGGCGATGCGCCGGGCGGCGATGCCGTAGTCGAAGTCCAGCAATACCTTGCCGAGGTCGAAGACAACAATTTCGGGACGAATGGCGTTCATGAGAATGGCATGGGAAACGGGAACGATGGGGCCTCAAGTGATTTCCCGCCGGCCTTGCAAGGCGTGGCCCAGGGTGAGTTCGTCGGCATACTCGAGGCCAGTCCCGGCCGGAAGCCCGTGTGCGATGCGCGTGATGCGCAGTCCGGGCCGGGCCAGGCGCTTGGCCAGGTAATGGCTCGTGGCTTCGCCCTCCACGTCGGTGCCCAGCGCCAGGATCAGTTCACGGACGGGTTCCGTTTGCAGTCGCTCTTCCAACGGCCCGATGCGGAGGTCCTCGGGTTCCACTCCTTCGAGCGGCGAAATCCGCCCGCCGAGGACGTGGTACCGGCCGTGGTAACTGCCGGAACGTTCGATGCTCAGGATGTCGGTGGGCCGTTCCACCACGCACAGCAGCGAATCGTCCCGCCGGGGGTCGGTGCAGAAATGACAGGGCGAAACCTCGGTCAGCGCGCCGCAGCGGGTACACCCGTGAACGGTGGCCCGGGCACGGCGGATGGCTTCGGACAGTTCCCCGGCCACGTGCGGATCGCTCTGCACCAGGAAGAGGGCCATGCGCTCGGCCGAGCGCCGGCCCACTCCGGGCAACCGCGTCAGTGCGGTGATCAACGCATGGAGAGCCTCCGGCCAGCCGCTCATGAAACCTCGATCGGGATCAGCCACCCGGGTGCCGCACCGGCACTGCGCCGGTCACATGAGCCCCGGCAATTGGAAGCCCGAGGTCACCTTGGCCATTTCGGCATTGGCGATTTCCTTGGCCTGATTGAGCGCTTGGTTGACCGCGCTCAGGATCATGTCCTCCACCAGCCCGACGTCCGAGGGATCCAGGGCCTGGGGATCGATCTTCAGGCTGACCAGGGTGCCGTCGCATCGGGCCACCACTTTGACGGCCCCACCGCCGCTGGTGGCTTCCACGGTCCGCTGGGCCAGTTGGTTCTGAATCTGTTCGATCTGCTGTTGCAGGCGGGCGGCCTGCTTGATCATTTTGCCGAGACTCGACATGCGTGCTGCTCCGTGGCTCGCCCGGCCCGGTGCCTGCGCTTTTGCGGTCCGCACCGGGACCGGTCGGTTCAACCCTGTTTGACGATTCGTGCCTTGAACATTTCCAAAGCCTGCCGGATCAAAGGATCGTCCTTGAACGCCTCCGGGTCCAGTTTCAAGGGCGGTGCCGGACTCTGCTCGGAGGCCTTCCGCGCAGCCGAGCCCCGCCGGCGGGGCTGGGCCGACCCGGTCCCGGCCGGGGCCGATTCGCCGGAGGAGGCCGCCGATGGGGACGGAGCAGCCGGTTGGGCCGACGCCGGTTTCCCCGCCGGTGGATCCGCCACGACGAACGCCACCTGGGCGCCCGGCACACCCAGTTCGCGCAATTTGGTTTCGAGGATCTGATGGAACTGGGGCGCGTCTGCCAGATCGCGCTGTCCCTCCCACTCCCGCGGAAACCCGATCACCACGCGGTGATCCTCGCGCCGGACGAGGTATGCGTGCTCCAGGATGCCGCGCAGGAACGGACTGGCCCGCCCCACACTCTCCAGCAAGCGTTGCCAGAGGGCCTCGTCCGTCTGCGGTGCTGAAGCCTTTTCAGCATGCGGTTGCGCCGGCGATTCCGCCGCAGTGCCGGAGGAAGTGGAAGGGCCTGACGCGACGGAGTCTGCGTGCGCCGGAGCAGGGCGCGAGGTTTCCCGGAGCGAAGCGGCTTCCGCGGCCGGCTGGCGGTCCGCGGACCCGGAAGAGCTTCCGCCGGTCTCCGACGCATCGCGCAGGGACCGCAGTTCTTCCAGCACGTATTCCAGGCTCACCGCCTGCCGCGCTTCCACGGCTCGGAGCAGGGCGACCTCCAGGACCACCTGACGCGAGACGGCGTCGGCGAGCCGGTTTTCCGCCTCGGCGAGCACCTCCACGATGCGTGCGGCCCCCTCCCAGTTGACGCATGCCTCCTGTTCTTTCAGAGCGGTTCGCTCGGCCTCCGAGAGGTCCAGCAGGTCGGGATCTTCTCCGGCCAGCTGCCAGACCATTAGATTGCGGAAGTGCGAGACCAGGTCGGCCAGCAGGCGTCCCGGATCCTTCCCCTGCCCCAGCAGGCGGTCCAGCATTCGGATGACCTCGGGCCGGTCGCCCCGCAAGATGGCCGTGCTCAGGGCCAGCAACTGGTCCCGGGCCGTCAAACCATACATGGAAAGCACATCGCTTTCCTGAATGCGTTTTCCGCAGAAACTGATCAACTGATCGAGCGTGGACTCGGCGTCGCGAAGTCCGCCGTCAGCCCCGCGGGCGATCGCATAAAGGGCCGGTTCCTCGATTTCCACGCCTTCCAGCCGGGCGATGTGGGCCAGGTGCTTCACGATCAGAGTCGTGGGGATGCGGCGCAGATCGAACCGCTGGCATCGCGACAGGATGGTGGCCGGCACTTTCTCCGGTTCGGTGGTGGCGAACATGAACTTCACGTGGTCCGGCGGTTCTTCCAGGGTCTTCAACAGGGCGTTGAAGGCCTCCCGGGTCAGCATGTGGACTTCGTCAATGATGTAGATGCGAAACCGGGACTGGGCCGGCGCGTAGTGGATCGTCTCGCGAAGGCTGCGGATCTCGTCAATGCCCCGGTTGCTGGCCGCATCGATCTCCAGCACGTCCAATGAACGGCCCTCGGCGATCTCGCGGCAGCGGGGGTCGTCGTCCGAGAAATCCACCGTGGGCCCGTTGGTGGCGTTGAGACACTTGGCGAAGATGCGGGCGATGGTGGTCTTGCCGGTGCCGCGCGGTCCGCAGAACAGGTAGGCGTGCGCAATCCGGTTCTGAGCGATGGCGTTGGCCAGGGTGCGTGTCACATGTTCCTGGCCCACCACCTCGCTGAACCGTTGCGGGCGGTACTTGCGCGCAATGACCTGATAGGACATGACCGGGATGCCAATCGCGGCCTCGACGGGTCTTGCACCCGCCGGGCGTTGGAAATCCAAAGGCCAGGGTGACCACGGCAGATGCAGAGCAAACTACCGTTGCTGCCTTCCGGCCCTGGCGGGGTTCGTTTGTCCGCATTCCGTGGGCCCTGGCGCCGTTCACTCTGCGTCAGGAGCGCTCCCGCTTCAAGCGAAAGATGGTCCTCGGCCACGCGCGGGCGTCGGGCAGGTCCCCCCTCGCCGCGCGGCCCCCTCAAGACCCGGGCGCGGGTTCCGGCGTGGCCACGGGATGGTCCACCGCATCGCTTCGGACCCGGAAACTCCGCCACTTTTCCAAGGGCAACAGGCCCAGGGCGATGACCGCCAGTTGGGTGGCGTAGAACAGCAACAACCACCGGAACGCTGCATCCATGAACCCGTAGGAATGAAGCCCGATGCCGAGCATGTTGGTCCCGAACCAGGAGAAGGCCGTCACCACATTGCCGAAGATGGCCATGTTCGCCAGACCCCGTGCACGAATCAGTCCGCCCCACCGCGCATGCAGCATGGCCGCACACCACAACACGATCATCAGGGCGCCGTTTTCCTTGGGATCCCATCCCCAAAAGCGGCCCCAGGACTGGTCGGCCCAAATGCCTCCCAGGACCGTGCCGGCGAAGCTGAACAGGGTGCCGAAGCAGATCACCGCATAAATCATTTTCGCCAGGGCCGCACCCAGGGTGGTCGCCGCCTTGTCGTCCGGACCGAACGGCCGTTGATTGGGTTCCTCCGCCGCCCTGCCCACCCGCAGCGGATGCGCCAGCAAGGGGGTGAACACCCCCAGCACCACGTACAGGATGCCGAGGAATCCGGCGAAGAACATGGCCGCGTAACCGAGCGTGATGGTGATGACGTGCGTGGCGAGCCAGAAGTTATTGTCCAGCACGGCCCGCATCATCTCCATGGTGTCGCCACCCAGGGCCAGGTTGTGGGCGATCAACAGTGTCACGAACCCCACGAGGGAGGAGGCCGCCACGCCGAGCCCCATCCGATAGGCGCGTTCGACGCCCACCCCGAGCAGCGTGACCGCCCAACCCACGAAGACCGCCGAGGAATAAAGATTGGTCACGGGCGGGCGCCGCTCCAGCCAGATGCGGTAGGCCAATCCTGCCGTGTGAACCGCCACGGCAAGCACCGCCAGCAAAAACGCCGACTTGCGCAGACTCTCGCTCCCGGCCGGCCAGGTCTGCACCGTCAGCATGGCCCCGGCGGCCAGCAGAAAGGCGCACAGGTAGATGATCATGGCATGCAGGAAGGCCTGGAGCTGGTTGTACCAGAACTCGGCCCGACCCTTGCGGGCCTCGGCCGGGGCGTTGGCGGCCAACCAGTCCCGATACTCGGCGACGGCACGGTTGAACCGCGCGGCGTCCTGCCGGGCGTAGCCGGCAGCCATCTCTGCCAGCCACCATACCGGTTGCGGCAGTTCACTGCCCGTCAGACCCGCTTCGAAGAGCACCTGGCCGAGGTTTCGCCACTGGTCGCGCGGGGCGTCCGGCCCGGGCGGTGGAACCACCCACGGATAGGCCAGTTGCGACATCTGATCGAACCGCCGCAGGTATTCCACGTACCGGTCCAGCGCCTGCTGATCGTATTCCTTGCCCGCCTGACGTGCCCGGAGCGCCGCCAGGCCGGGCCGCACGGCTTCCTGAAACGCCCGCAATTCGGCCGCAAAGTCCTGCGTGCCCACCGGCTGGAGGGTGAATTTGAGCCGTTGATACAGGGCCACGGCGTTGAAGAGTTTGGCCACCTGGCGCTGATAGGCCGTGCGGGCCTGCGACTCCACGTTCATGGCCTGCCGGCCCTCGGCTTCGATCCGGCCCAGGACCGGCACCAGATCGTTGAACGCAAAATAGTGGAGGCCCGACTTCTCCACCCCTTTGCCCCGGAGGTTGTACTCATCCAGCAACTCCGGATGATGAATGAGAAAGATGGGGCGGGAATCAGCCACGTCCGGCCGGGTCATGACCTCCAGGAGCCATTCGGTCGCCCGCAGCTTGGGCGGGTGTTTCCAGAATTCGTAACTCTTTTTCTCGGCCAGAGGGACGGCGGCCGTGCCGCGGATCTGCATCAGGGAGTTGCGTCCCAGGGAATCGAAGGGTTGGACCCGGCCGTTGGCCAGCACGGGCAACCGGCCGAAGGCCTGGAGGTGGAACTCGCCCTCGGGACGGGGCAGCAGAATGGCCACGATGTCGGCGGCGAAGACCGCCAACAACGTCCACGGCAGAAGCTTGAGCAGCCAGGCTTTCATCGGGAAAGACGCCTCGAGAATCGGAACAGGTGGATGCTGAACTGCAGCAGCAGCCCCACGCTCACCAGGGTGCAGGCCACGTAGGGCGTCAGCCAACCCGGGTTACGGACCACCTGCAGGACCGTGCCCTGGTCATCCGGGTCGTAACTGGCCTGGTAATAGGTGTAACCGCCGTAACGCAACGGGTTGTTCATGTAGATGAGGATTTCCCGTTCGGTGCCGTTGCGTGGGTCGGTCAGGAGAATGCGACTGGAAAAATTCTTGGGGATGTCGGTGCCCGGGTAGCGATCATGCCGGAAGTCCAGCAGCCGGATCGTCCACGGCACGTAGATCCGTTGCAGTCGCATGGTGAGGTGGAACGTGCGATTGCCCACGCTGACCGTCTGCGGCTGGCTGATGTACTCGGAGACCACCCAGGTGCCGAGGGACCCTTCCGCGCCGACCAACTCGATCACCGCAGCTGGCACGTCGCGTTTGTTCATTTCTGTGACGTGAGGCAGGGGCGTCAGCTCGATTTGCGGGCCGACGCCCCGGGTGGCCGGCGGGGGCCCGGTCGAGCGCCCCGTGCGTTGCGCGATCATGGCGTTGGGGTGGAAACGCAGGATGCGGACGCGGAACGGAAGGTCGGGCACGACGACCTCTCCCTGACGCTGAAGCACCCGGTGGGGAATCGCCACCACGCGTTCCCGGGCGGGATCGGTGACCTCGGTGATGGCCAGTTCCACGTGGCGGTCCATCTCCGAATAGTTCTTGGCCTCGCCCTCGCGCAGGTGAAGCGTGCTTTCGACCGACAGCAGGTCGGTGGCGAACTGGCCGATCAACAGCAGAACCAGCCCGGCGTGGATGAGCACGATGCCGCTTTTGCGCCAGTCGGGACGGAAATAGCGCCAGTGGGCCGCCACCAGGTTGATCAACATCAAACTGCCCAGCAGGTAGCCGCCCGGAAACACGGGAATGCGCCACGACGAGCCCGGCGGTCCCCAGTAGACGAAGAAACTCCGGAAGAACTCATTCTGCGCCCGGTACAGACCCATCGAAACCTGGCCCAACGTGCCGATGAACACCAGCACCATGGCCAGGATCAACAGGGCCACCGTCAGCCGCAGCGAGCTGAAAAACCGAAAAAGACGTTCAAGCGGCATGGCCGGGATCAGTAACGGGCCGACCGGACAAACCCGAGGAAAGACTCCTTTTGCACCTTCACGGCCTCCGGCGGCCCGGTGAGTTTGTAAAACCACGTTCGATCGCCCAGCGGGACCATGACACCCACGACGTGCGCGGGTGCGCCCTTGCGAACATCCGTCCCTGCCAGTTCGATCTGCATCCCCTGGCCGTGCGCCAGTTGGAGGGAGACCGTCTGCTGTCGAATCTCATCGGCGCCTGCCTCTCCAAGGCCGAGCTGCCGCCGCCACCGGTTGACATTGGCGATCCAACCGCCGCCTTCGCCGGCCGACTGGCTGATGTTGATCTCGACCTGTTGGTCGCCCTCGCCGGCCACGAATTTGGCCGCCAGGAACTGGCCGGGCGGCGCAGGCTGCCAACCCGACGGGACCTCCCACGAGGGCAGTCCGCCGCCGGGCCCTCCCTCCGCAACCGCCCCGGCCTCGTTTTCCGGCACAAACTTCACCGAGCCGAGCCAGTTCAGGAATGCCGTCTTCTGGCTGCCGACGAACTCGTCCGGTCCCGTCATCTTGAAGAACCAGGCCACGTCGCCGACGTCTACCATGGCGCCCAGGATGCGGATCTTCTGGCTTTCCCCCGGGGGCGGGTCGCGGGTTGTCAGCTCGAACAGATGGCCCTCGTGCCCGTCCACGGTCACGGGCATGGCGGCGCGGGTCATTTCCTCGGCCGACCCCTCGGGCAGACCGAGCTGCTGGCGCCAGAGGTTCCACATCTCCAGCGTGCGGCCGGTCAGACCGCGCAACGGAATGACGCCGAGATCGGCGTGTTCCGCATGAGGATCGCCGACGATGAAACTGGCCGCCCGCATGGCGCTGGCGGGTTGCTCCGTCCAACCCTCGGGCACCGTGTATTCAATCCGCGGCTTGGGCCCGGCCAGATCACCGTGCGGATGCCCGGCCATGCCGGCGGCAGCGCCCGGAGTCATCCCTCCATGTGGTGAAGGAACCGCTGAAGCGGGACTTTCGGGCGATTTGCTGACCTCGTAGACCTTCACCTCTTCGCGCCGGCAGCCGGCACCCAGGAGCACACCCAATCCCAGAGCCACCCAGGCGAAAGAAATGAGCCTCCAGCCGCCAACTCCAACTGTGTGCATGGCATGCATGTTCATTGCGCCGCGTGAATCAGTAGACCTGAAATGCGGACCCAGCAAGACCTGCCGGTCCCAATCTTGAGTTTTCTTGATCCAGGACAAAAAAGGCCGGGCGAACCGCCCCGGATCGCCCGGCCGAAACGATCGTCGGACAGGATGACCAACCCGGTGCATTAGCGCACGTCCAGGCTCAGCAGGAACTCCACGTTGGTCTTGTACTGCTTGAGCTTGTTGAGCAACAGCTCCATGGCCTCCACGGGCGGCACGCCGGTGAGGGCCCGGCGCAGCAGGACGATGCGCGCGTACTCGTCCGGGTGATAGAGGAGCTCCTCCTTGCGCGTGCCGGAGCGTTCGATGTTGATGGAGGGGAAGATCCGCCGGTCCACCAACGCGCGGTCCAGATGGACCTCCATGTTGCCGGTGCCCTTGAACTCCTCGAAGATCACCTCGTCCATGCGGCTGCCGGTGTCAATCAGGGCGGTGGCCATGATGGTGAGCGAACCGCCCTCCTCGATGTTGCGCGCCGCGCCGAAGAACCGCTTGGGTTTGTGGAGGGCGTTGGCGTCCACACCACCGGAGAGGATCTTGCCCGAGTGCGGCTGGATCGTGTTGTAGGCGCGGGCCAGCCGCGTGATCGAGTCCAAAAGAATGACCACGTCCTTTTTCCGCTCCACCATGCGTTTGGCCTTCTCGAGCACCATTTCGGCGACCTGAACATGCCGCTCCGGCGGCTCATCGAAGGTGGAGCTGATGACCTCGGCCCCGCGGCAGGTCCGTTCCATGTCGGTCACCTCCTCGGGGCGTTCATCAATGAGCAGGATGATGAGATAGACCTCCGGATTGTTCTTGAGGATGGCGTTGGCCAGTTTCTGCATGAGCACCGTTTTGCCGGTGCGAGGCGGGGCCACAATCAAGCCGCGGGTCCCCTTGCCGATGGGGCAGACGAGATCCAGCACCCGGGTGCTCAACTCGTCCGGTTCGGTCTCCAGAATGAACCGCTGCGTGGGGAACAGCGGGGTGAGATTGTCGAAATGCGTCCGTTCCTTGGCCTTTTCCGGGTCCTCGCCGTCAATGGCCTCCACCTTCAGCAGGGCGAAGAACCGTTCCTTATCCTTGGGCGGCCGGATCTGGCCGGCCACACGGTTGCCGGTCTGGAGATTGAAACGCCGGATCTGCGAAGGCGAGACGTACACGTCCTCCGGACACGGCAGGTAATTGAAGCTTTGAGAGCGGAGGAAACCGAATCCTTCGGGCAGGATCTCGAGCACGCCCTCGGAAAACATCACGCCGGCCCGTTCGGCGTTTTTCTGCAGGATCTGGAAGATGATCTCGTGCTTCCGCATCGTCCCGTAGTTTTCCACCCCCAGCTCCCGGGCCATTTGATTGAGTTCGTTCATGGACATAGCCTGGAGCTTGGCGATGTTGATGGACTCGGCGATGCGGTCGCGCTGCCGGCCGGTGGCGGGCTCGGATTCCGCGCGCTGGCTGGCCAGGGCCTGCTGCCGCTCCTGTTCGGCCTGTTCACGCGCAGCCGCCTCAGCGGCAGCCTGTTTCACCGCCTCGGCCGTGGGCGTCTCCATGGAGGGCGACCACTCGACCACGCCGGTCTCGGCCGGTTCGGGCCCGACTCCGGCGGGCTCTTCCGGGGCCCCCTCGGCCGGGGCCGCATCCGCCGGGACGGGCGCAGCCTCGCGGTTCTGACGCCGGCGCCGCCCGCGGCGGCGGGACGAACCCTCCGGCTGGTGCTCACCCGCACTTCCGGGCGTCCACTCCCCGCCCTCCGCCCCGGACGCACCCGTGGAACCGGGTGATTCGCCGGCCGAACCCTCCCGGCCTTCCAGAGGCAGTTGACCGGACTCGTGTTCTTCGGTTTTACGCCTGGTAGATCGTTTGCTCGTGACTCGTGGCATAAAAGGTGTTTCAAGTGCCGCTGCGCAATCCTCCTCCCCAGCCCCGCAGACATTCCGGGTTACCCGATTAGACCGACGTTTGATGCTCCGGGTTCAATCTTGGGAGCCATCGGTTACCGGGGCCGGCGTGTTGCTGCAAGAGTTCGGGTTGCTGTTTGCGGCAAGAGGTCTTGCAGTGATTACGCAGGCATTAGGATGACTCAAGACGCGGCTTTGTCAAGCGGGCAAAAGCGAGGAATCCACCGGCGCCCGGGGGCAGCCCAAACCGCAAACCGGTGCCGGCGCCGGCTGCGACAAGCTCAGCCGGTTGAAGAACCGCCGGCGGCCAGGCGTTCGCGCACCCGTTCCATGCGCTTTTCCAGGCCGGGCTGCAAGGGAGGCAGCAGGTCGCGCAACCGCTCATAGATTCGGAGGGCCTGGCGCCATTCTCCCAGCAGCTCGGCCACCCGGGCGGCTTCCAGTCCGGCCCGGCGTGTCCAGAAGGGGTCGGGCGATTCGCCCGGGCGAAGGGGCCGCCCGTACAGCACGTCAACGTACCGGTCCAACGCCGCACGAAGCAGACTGCCGCGCTCCGAATCGGAGGCGACCGCGGCCAGCCGCTCGTTCACCAGGCCCAGGCCCACCCAGGCCTGACAGCGCGTCGGCACATCGGATGCCGGCAGAGAGAGCGCCTGCTGAAACGCGTTGCTGGCCGTGGCGTAGAGGGCCGGATCGCGCGTGGCCAGTTGAAGATAACACTCGCCGATTTCACCCCAGGCGCGTGCGGCGGCGGCGTTGGTGGGGTTGAAGTCCAGCACCTTGGCAAAGATCCGCGCCGCCTCCTCGAAGTTGGCCAGGGGCGCGTTCGTGTCCGCAGGAGGCAGGCGCCGCACCGCGTCACCGTAGGCAAACAGGGCCTGCACCTTCAACGGCTCGGGGCATTGCAGGTCGCTCGTGAGATTGGTGAAATAGCCGATCGCGTCCGACCAAGCCTGCCGGGCCATGGCCACCCGCCCCGCCATCATGCGGGCTTCGTAGGCCAGAGGGTGATTGGTCCAGACGGTGGCCAGGAGCTGGTACTGCCTTTCGGCCTCGACGAACGCTGCCGGTCCGAGGGTGTAGTAATGATCGGCCACCCACCACTGTGCGCGGGCGGCCAATGGTTGGTTGGTGTAGCGGGCCACAAAATTCGTGAAAACCTGAAGGGCCGCGGCATCCTCGCCCAATCGTGCGAGGGCCCAGCCGAGCGCAAATTCGACCTGCGGACGGAGTTCATGCCGGGGGAACTGCTCCAGCCAGCGGCGATGGACTTCCACGGCCGCCTGCCAGTTTCCTTCCAACTCGTAGGTCCGGGCCACGGCAAGCTGGAGATCCGCCTTTTTGGGTGTGTCCGGGAACTTCTCGAGCACGCGGGTGAAGATCTCGCGCGCGGCGCGCGGGTTGCCGTGTCGGGCCAGGCCCTGGCCCTGCAGGGTCAGGGCCGCCTCGGTCAGATAGCTGCCGGGGAACTCGCTCAGGATGCGGCCGACGGCCTGGTCCGCAGCAGCCAGATCGCCCACTTCCACGGCTGAACGGACGATTTGGTAAAGGGCCGGTTCACACAACTGGGTCCGCACCTGGGAATCCTTTTCCGCCAGCGCGGTCACCTCCCGATAGTGCCGGATGGCCTCCTGGTACCGGCCCTGTCTGAAGTTCACGTCGCCCAACTTGAAATGTGCGGCCGCGCGCGCGGGCCCTTCGGGCAGGCCCGCCGCGGCTTTTTCGAAGGCCGCGGCCGCGCCGGCCCAATCGCCGGCCAGCCACAGGCACCAGCCCCGGTCCAGTTCGACCCTGGCGCGATACGGACTGTCCGGGAAACGGCCGAGCACGCTCTCGAAGCGTCCACGTGCCCGGGCCAGCAGGTTGGTGGGAACGCTCCCCTGTCCTTCCTCGGCCGCGCGCAGGCACTGCTCCAGTTCCAGCTCGCCGAGCAGCACCATCACCAGATCGGTGATCGGGCTGTTGGTCTGCACCTGCAGAAAGGTCTCCATGGCCCGGGTCGCCTCGGCGGCCCGACCGGCCACCAACGCCAGCCGGCCGAGCCGGACCGCACTTTCCGACTGCACATCCGGCGGCACGTTGGTGGCCAGGTTCAGCCGGTACAAAGCAAGCGCCCCTTCCGCGTCACCCGCAGCCTCCAGGACGGCCGCATGGGCCAGCCGGGCCCGTCCCTCCCAGATCGGCGCGCCCATGGAGCGGGCCAGTCCGACAAGGTTGGTCGTCAGCGGCAGGGCTTCGCTCACGCGGTTCAAGGACTGCAGGATCTGGATCTCCAGCCAGAGCCGGCGAAAGGCCAGCGGCGCCGACAATTGCACGCGACTGGCGTCTCGCAGGATCACCAGCGCCGCTTCGCCCCTGCCGATGCGCCACAAGGCCTCGGCCCGGAGCAAATGCCCGCGCACGGCGGCGTCGCTGTCCGGTCTTTCCCGCACGAGCTTTTGGAACACGCCGTTCTCGTCGCCCAAAAGTTCGGCCACACGCTCCCACCGGCCCTGTGCAGCCAGGGCCGCCGCCTCGTTCACCGAGGCTTCCAAGCGCAGGGCCGAATCGGGGAATCGCTCCAGCAATTCCCGGAACCGGGCGGCGGCGGCCTCGGGCCGGCCCCGCCGCTGTTCGGCCTCGCCCAGCCAGAACACGAACGCGTCGGCCATCGAGCCGGCGCGAGGTTGTTCGGTTTCCAGCAGCTCCACAGCCTCCCCTGCCCGCCCCAACTGCAGCAACGCCTGGGCGCGCAGCAGCACGGCCAGCGGGCGGCGGTTCGAGTCCGGGTAGCTCTGAATGAACCGACCCAGCTCCTTCTCAGCCCGTGCCCACAGCTCGTCTTCGAAGGCCCGTGCCGCGGCGTTGTAGTCTGCATCCTCGTTCTGCGCCGCCGGTAGCGCCGGGCAAAAGGCCAGCAACAGCGCCGGCAGCCACCACAATCTGCGTGTGACACCCACGAGCGCATTCTGGAGGGCTCTCGGCCGGGTTCAAAGTGCGAACTGCCGAACGGAGCAGTCGGATGCCGATTTCAGGACGGCACCGAACCCGGCACCCACACCAGGTGCGGCCCGGCGGTTCGAGGCGCTCCGGTGCCGGCTCCCGACGGCGCGAAGGCCGGGCCGGCGATCATGGTCCCACCGGCTCCCAAGTGCCTTCGCCCGGCATGCATGGCAAGCCTCTCCGGCGATCCGCTCCTGTCCGCAGGGATGCTGTGAATAACCCGTGAACAACTCTTAACATCTTCGGCTTTTCCCTGTTCGCCCGCTGCGCTAGAAGGGGCGTCGCTTGCGTGGCTGGGGTGGCGTCGCTCGGACGGGCGATCTCCACCGGTGGCAGGCCGCGGGGCGGGATTTCCCAAGTTGTTGAAAGGCAGCAGGTTGAATTGCTGGGGCCGGTGTTTCCTGCGCAAAACGGGCCCCGGCAACTTTCTGTTGCCCCGGACAGGATTTGGTGATAAGTGCCGGGTCGGCAGGGAGTCGGACCGGCCCGGCAGGCAAGGCTGGCGTGAATAACATGCTCACCCAAAAACAGATCGAACGGGGGCAGCGGCCCGGGGAAACCGAAGCACAACGGATTTGGTCGGCAGCGCGGCAGCATCTACAAACGCTGTTGGCGCCGGACATTTACCGGCTTTGGTTTGCCCCGGTGCGTCCCCTGCAGCAGCTCGACGACACGCTGGTATTGGGCGTGGCGAACGATTTTTCGGGACTCTGGCTCCAGGAGAACTACCGGTCGGTCCTCGAGGACGCGGTGGCGTTGGCTTCCGGCCGTCGGATGGAGATCCGGTTCGAGGTCACCGGCGAGGCACCCGAGCCGCCCGGGGACGCGCCGGAGGCCGGGCCGCCTGCAGTCTCCGAGCCCCCGAAACCGGCCTCGACCACAGCCGCGGCCAAGGGTGCCCAGGAACCACAGTTCAATCCGAAGTACACGTTCGACACCTTTGTCGTGGGCAGCAACAACAACTTCGCCTACGCGAGCGCGCAGGCAGTGGCCCAGGCGCCTGGAAAGTCCTACAACCCGCTTTTCCTCTACGGCGGAGTCGGGCTGGGCAAGACGCACCTGCTCCATGCCATTGGCCAGTACGTGCTGGCGCACAAGCCGCGGGCCCGGGTGGCCTACCTCTCGTGCGAACGGTTTACCAATGAATTCATTGACGCGTTGCAAAACAGCAGCCTGGTCCAGTTTCGCAAGCGCTACCGGCAGACGGACGTGCTGCTGATTGACGACGTCCAGTTCCTGGCCGGCAAGGAACGGATCCAAGAGGAATTCTTTCACACATTCAACACGCTGCACGAGGCCCGCAAACAGATCGTGCTCAGTTGCGACCGGCCGGCCAACGAGATCCAGGGATTGGAACAACGGTTGGTCTCCCGTTTCGAATGGGGCTTGGTGGCCGATTTGCAACCACCGGACGTCGAGATGCGCCTGGCCATCCTGCGTAAAAAGGCCGAGCTCATGAACGCCCGGCTGCCCGAGGAGATTTTCGAGTTCCTGGCCAAGCACATCCGCAGCAACATCCGGCGTCTGGAGGGAGCCCTGATCCGCGTGGCCTCCTACGCCTCGCTGACCGGGAAACCGCTGACCATCCCCACCGTGGAAGGCTTGCTGCGCGAAATCCTGCACGAGGAGGGCCGTTCGATGGTCACCATCGAGGCCATCCAGAAGAAGGTGGCCGAGCACTTCGACATCCGGCTTTCCGACATGACCAGCCGGCGCCGTCCGGAAAACATCGCGTTCCCGCGCCAAATCGCCATGTTCCTGGCGCGCCGTTTGACCGATCAATCCCTCAGCGCCATCGGCGAGGCCTTTGGCGGGCGGGATCACGGCACCGTCTTGCACGCCTGCCGGCTGGTCAAAGACCGGATGGACGTGGACCCGAACGTGCGAAAGACGGTCCACTACCTGGAGCAGCAGCTCCTGCGCTGAAGCACACGAACCGTTCCGACGCGGGCCGGCACCGGGCCGGCAGACTCCGCGGATGCGGCTCCTCCAGCCGTGGCGGAGGGACGTTTGCTCGGGCCCTCCCATCCGCCGGGCGAAGCCGGACCGGAGCTTCGTTCATGCACGGCACGGAACGGATCACCCCGGGATCCCCCTGCCCTTCGAGCGCCCACCCGGGGGCCGGCGCCCGGCCCTACGCAGCTGAACGGTTTCATCGCGCTTCTCGCCCCGCTGGCGCGGCGCTACACTGCCGGGCGCATGACCGATTGGATCGAAAAGTACCTGGCCGCGCAGGCTGCCGCTCATGCCGCCCTGCCTGCCGACACCGTCGTTCGGTTCGTGGAGCTCTTGAAAACAGCCCTGCGGGAGGATCGGCAGATCTTCGTCTTCGGCAACGGTGGAAGTGCCGCCAACGCGGCCCACTTCGCCACGGACCTGGGCAAGGGCGCGTCAGATCGGCTCCCCCGGCGCTTCCGTGTTTGGGCCCTGACGGACAACCTGAGCTGGCTGACGGCGCTGGCGAACGATTACAGCTACGAGGAGGTTTTCGTGCGGCCGTTGCAGAACCTGGCCCGCACGGGCGACGTGGCCATCGGAATCAGCGTCAGTGGCAACTCACCCAATTGCGTGCGTGCGTTGGAGTGGGCACGCAACAACGGCTTGCGAACGGTGGCCCTGGTGGGAGGTGCGCCCTGCCGCATGGCCGAGCTGGCAGAACTGGTCCTGGCCGTTCCGGACACCCATTACGGGAGGGTCGAAGACGTCCACATGACGTTTCTGCACCTGGCCTGTTACGTGTTCATCGAACATCCCGAGTGGGCCGGCCCGTTGCCGTCGCACTGACCGGGCTCCATCAGGTCCGCAGACGACCGCCCTTTGGTCGCGCAAGGGCGCGCAAGGGTGGTTTGCCGCCGGTGGGTCACTCCCCGGCGGGTTTCCGGGCGGTGATCGTCAGGCTGACCAGGTAGTCGGCCATCCGGGTCCCGGGCGGCAGATGCTCGGCCACCTTGCGGTAGAGCGGATCCTCGAACTGCTCCAGCGCTTCCACGTAGTCGGTGCGGGGGATGAGCCGGACGTCGGCAAGCCCGGCGGCCCGGACCATCTGCTCCACTTCCTCGACCGGCACGGCCCCGGCCACGCAACCCACCCAGGCCTCCAACATCTGCACCACCGCGGGCGGCAGCGGCCGGCGAAGGGCCAGATCCGAAATGGCCACCCGGCCACCCGGTTTGAGGACACGTGCAATCTCGCGCCAGACCTGCGGTTTGTCGGGCGACAGGTTGATCACACAGTTGGAAATCACCACGTCCACACTGGCATCGGCCACGGGCAGGTGCTCGATCTCGCCCAATCGAAACTCGACGTTGTCCCAGCCGGTGCGTTTGCGGTATTCGGGCACGGCCTGCCGGGCCCGCTGGATCATTTCCGGCGTCATGTCCACCCCGATGGCCCGACCTTGCGGCCCGACCTTGCGGCCGGCCAGAAAGACGTCGAAACCTGCGCCCGACCCCAGGTCCAGGACCACTTCGCCCTCCCGGAGTTCCGCCAGCGCCTGGGGATTGCCGCAAGAGAGGCCCAGGTTCGCCCCCTCGGGCAGGGACGCCAGTTCCTCCTGAGAGTAACCCACACTCTGCGCCAGGGCATCCGGTGCAAGGCCGCTCGAGCATCCGCACGCCGAAGCCGGCCCGCAGCAGGAACCGCCGGTTTGAGCCACCCGGGCGTAGGCCGCGCGGACCTGATCGCGGACCGCCTCCCCGCCGGCCGGGGGTTCATTTTGTAGGCCATCGAAAGCCCGTCTTTCGTCCCGTCGGCCATCTGCATAGGCCTCGAACACCCGCCGGATTTCGTCCCGCACCCTGCGAAAGACGGCGCGGATCTCGTCCTCCGTGCCGGTGGCATGAGCCGGATCGACAAACGGCCAGTGATGGCGATTCACCTTGCCGGGAAAACTCGGGCACGCCTGGTCGGCATTGCCGCAAACGGTGATCACCGTCTCAACGGGCCGGTTCAAAAACTCCCGGACCGACTTGGAGCGCTGCGCGCTGATGTCGATGCCGATCTCCCGCATGACCTCCACGGCCATCGGATGCACGTACCCGGAGGGCTGGGAACCGGCACTGGCAACCTCGAGAAGGTCCCCCGCGGCCGCACGCAACACCCCTTCGGCCATCTGGCTGCGGCACGAGTTTCCCGTACAGAGAATCAGAACTAGAGGTTTCATTTCCACTCCTGTCGCGGCATAAGATGGTGCATGGCGTTCCCCACGGCCAGTCATCTTTCATTCGTCCAGAGCCGCCATCCCGGCCCGGCGAAAGTGCCCAGGTGCATTCCCCCCCGCGCAACCCGTCGCGTTTTGCTTGCATCCGGCTTTCTGAGCGATAAGCTTGGAAACCTGACTATGCTTCTAGGCCGTCGCCGTCCATGTGAAGCCGGTGGCGGGGCCGCAGTCGCCAATCGGAAAGGGTGGATTGTGTGATGAACGGGCTGGTTTGGGACCTGCCGACGGTTTGGTACGTGCTGATCGGAGTGCTCTTCACCGGATACGCCATGTTGGACGGGTTCGATCTCGGCATCGGTGGCATCCACCTGTTTGCCCGGAAAGACGAGGAGCGACGATTGCTGTTGAATGCGATCGGACCGGTCTGGGACGGCAACGAAGTCTGGTTGGTCACCGGCGGTGGCGCCCTCTTTGCCGCCTTTCCCCAGGTCTATGCCAGTGTGTTTTCGGGGCTGTACCTGCCGTTCATTCTGCTGTTGGTGGCGCTGATCTTTCGGGCCGTGGCCATCGAGTTCCGCAGCAAGCAGCCGATGCGCTGGTGGCGCCAGATGTGGGACGTGGGGTTTGCCGTCGGAAGTGTCGGTTCGGCCTTCCTGCTGGGTGTGGTCATGGGCAACATCGCCTGGGGCCTGCCTCTGAACGAACAGGGGCATTACGTCGGCGGTTTCTGGAATCTGTTCCATCCCTATGCGCTGTTGCTCGGGGTCACCACCGTGGCGCTTTTCATGATGCACGGGTGCATCTACGCCCTGCTGAAGATTGACGGCCCGTTTCATGACACGCTCCGCCAATGGGTCCCGCGCTGCATCATCTTCTTCATCATGTGCTACGCCATCACCACCATGGCCACCCTGCTGTACGTGCCGCACATGGCCGCCCGCGTGCGGGCCCATCCGTGGTTGTTCGGCGTGGCGCTGTTGAACATGCTGGCCATTGCCAACATCCCCCGGGAGATCCATCACGGTCGGGATTTTCGGGCTTTCCTCTCCTCCTGTGCGGCGATGGTGGCCTTGATGACCTTGTTCGGTCTGGAGATGTATCCCCACCTGGTCCTGAGCCGGCCTGATCCGGCCAACAGCCTCACCATCTACAACTCGGCCTCGTCGCTCAAGACCCTGGGCATCATGCTGGTGATTGCCGGCCTGGGCATCCCGGTGGTCCTGGCCTACACGCTCAGCATCTACTGGATTTTCCGGGGCAAGGTGCGGCTGGATCGGATGAGCTACTGAGGCGGCGGGCCGGGAAGGTGTAGGACGCCGGTTGCTTTCGCGCTTGTCGAGGGACACCGGCCGGGCACAGATTCTCTCGACGAGGGGCCCATAGCTCAGGGGTTAGAGCAGGCGACTCATAATCGCTTGGTCGCAGGTTCGAATCCTGCTGGGCCCACCAAACCGTTTTCAGATCGGCTCGGGCAGCCCCAGCAGCCGCGCAATGCCGTCGAAATCCTCCATCACGTGGTCGGCGTCCCGGAGATCATCCGCCGAATGCGTGTGCGGCACGGCCACCACCCGCATGCCTGCGGCCCGCGCAGCCGCGATGCCGGGCAGCGAATCTTCGATCACCCAACAGGCCCGGGGCGGCACTTCCAGCAGCGCGGCCGTACGCAGGAAAATGTCGGGCGCGGGCTTTCCCCGGGGCACCTCCACGCCGCTGACCACCGCGCGGAAGCATGTGCGCAGGCCGGTGCCCTCCAACACGGCTTCAATCACCGGTCGTTCCGAGCCGGATGCCAGACCCAGCGGCACCCGCCCGCAAAGGGCCCGGACCAGCCGCACCGCACCCGGGAACCAGGGACGCCGCTGCTCCAGCAGCCGGAGCACCCGCGTCCGCTTGCGTGCCAGCAGTTCCTCCAACGAAATCGAGGGACGATGCAGTCGCACGAAATCCTGCCAGAGTTCATGGTCCGAACGTCCGACGTAATCCCGGAAATTCAGTCCGGCCCCGTCGGCGTAGCCGAGCTCGGCCAGCGTCTCGCGGAAGGCCCGCTCATGCAGGGGCTCGCTGTCCACGAGGACGCCATCCATGTCGAAGATGACCGCACCGGTGTGCATTGGTTGGTCAGAGGCGGGTCTGGCCCCGTTCCAGGATCCGTTTCCACTGGGACGGGCTCACCGGCATGACCGAAAGTCGCGGCTGCCGGATCAACGCCATTTGTCGCAGCTCCGGGTCCGCCTTGATTTCCGCCAGTGGAACGGGCCGGGCCAGGGCCCGTACCGGTTCGAGATCCACCGCCACCCAGTCCGGCTCCGACGCTGTCGGGTCGGGGTACGCCTCCCTCCGGACGCGCGCGATGCCCACCACCGCCCGTTGCCGGCCACTGTGGTAGAAGAGCACCCCGTCGCCGCGGCGCATCGCGCGGAGATGGTTGCGCGCTTGGTAATTGCGGACGCCCGTCCACCCGGTGCCGCCCTCGGCGACCAACCTCTCCCACGAATATTCTTCCGGCTCTTGTTTCACCAACCAGTACTGCATGGGCGCAGCATTCTGGCTTGGAATGGCGCGGGTTGTCATTTCCGAAACGAAAGCATGGAAAACCCGGCATTCGGGCTTGCCGCCAGAAACTTGGCTTTGTTAAGAAAGTGGGCGGATGCAAGGATGTCAGGGGAGCGACGGCCCCAGAGTCGCGGACAGCGCACCCGTTCAGCCGTGCAATGTTCGCGTTCAGTTGTACCACGGCACGGGCCGGCAGCCCGGCGATCCATCCTGTTGAGCAGACCATGATCGTGGTGCCGTCCCATATGGGCCGCATGAACAAGCTGGCCCTGTTGCGCCGGCTGCGGCAGCTCGGCACGGCCTCGCGCGCGGAGTTGGCCAAGTCATTGGGACTGAGCCAGCCCACCTGCGGGAAGATCGTGCAGGAATTGTTGCGTTCCGGCGTGTTGGAAGAACTGCGCCGCACACGGCCGGCCCCCAGCCCCTGGCTGCCACAACTGCCCAAACGGAAGCTCGGCCGACCCGGCGTGTTGCTCCGTCTGGACTGCTCCCGACCGCGCTTTCTGGGGATCCAGCTCGACGTCAGTCGCACCAGCCTGGCCCGGCTGGCGCTGGGCTTCACCGGGCCGGACGCGTGGGAAGTGGAGGTCCCCACAGGACGTTCGGCCGCCCAGTGGCTGCGTCATGTGGGCGAGGCCGCGCGCGCCCTGCCGGTCGGTGAGCTGTGGGGCGTGCTGGTGAGCGTGCCCGGTCTGCTGGACTCGGCCCGGGGACGGGTCCTTTTCTCGCCCAACCTGCATTGGACCGAAACGGTGGACCTTCGGGCACTGCTGGGCCGGATCTGGCCGGTTCCCGTGGTGCTCATGCAGGAGGAACAGGCCTTGGCCTTGGGGCATTACCAGGTTCATCCCGGTTCGGAGAGTTTTCTATTGGTGGACTTTGGCGAGGGCGTCGGCGGGGCGGTGGTGGTCAACGGACGCCTCCAGGCCAATCCCCTGCCTGTTTCCGGGGAATTGGGGCACACACCCGTGCCGGGCAACCGCCGGAAGTGTGGTTGCGGGGCGGTGGGTTGCCTGGAAACGCTGGTTTCCCTGCGCGGACTGCTGGAAAGTTTCGCTGAAGCAGTGCCCCGTGCCCAGCCCTCATGGGAATCGCTCTGCCAACACGTTGCCCGGCGGGGACTCGAACCTTGGCTGGCCGCGACGTTGGATGCCACGGCGGTGGCCATTGCCGGCGCGCTCAATGTCATCGGGCTGCGTCACGTGGTGATCACGGGCCTGCTGACGCAACTGCCCTCCGTGGTTCTCGAACATTTGACCGCTCGCATCCGCGAAGGCGCGCTCTGGGCGCGCTTTGGCGAGGTGCAGGTCCAGACCGCGCCGCGTCACCGGGCCGCGGGCCTGGTGGCCGCCGGCATCGAAAAGCTTGTCCTCAACCGACTCCATGATGGCGTGCCGGGAATGACCCGGCCGGCCGCCTCGGCTCACGCAACAACCCAGGACCCCTGAACACTGCGACACCATGATTGATTTGAAAGAACTTGAAGTCTGGTTTCTGACGGGCAGCCAGCACCTGTACGGCCCGGCGGCCCTCGAACAGGTGGCGGCCAACGCGCAAAAGGTGGTGGCGGCACTGGATCAATCGCCGGCCATCCCGGTGCGCGTGCGGTTCCAACCGGTGGTCAAATCGCCCGAGGAAGCCACGGCCCTTTGCCAGGCCGCCAACCAGGAAGCCCGCTGCATCGGCCTGATCACCTGGTGCCACACCTTCTCGCCCTCCAAAATGTGGATCAACGGGCTGAAAGCGCTGCGCAAGCCGGTGGCCCACCTGCACACCCAGTTCAACCGCGACCTGCCCTGGTCCACGATTGACATGGATTTCATGAACCTCAACCAGGCCGCCCACGGCGACCGCGAGCACGGCTTCATCATGAGCCGGATGCGGCTGAACCGGAAGGTGGTCGTGGGCCACTGGTCGGAACCGGAGGTCCAGCAGCGCCTGGGCGCCTGGTGCCGGGCCGCCGCCGCCTGGCACGACTGGCAGGGCGCCCGATTCTGCCGCTTCGGCGACAACATGCGTGAGGTGGCCGTGACCGAGGGCGACAAGGTGGCCGCCCAGATGCAGTTCGGTTACTCGGTCAACGGTTACGGCGTGGGCGACCTGGTCGCCTGCATCCGCGCCGTGCCCGAGAAGGACGTGGATGAAATCGTCGCCGACTACGAGCGACAGTACGATGTAGTGCCCGAGCTGCGGAAGGGCGGGCCCCGGCACGATTCCCTTCGCGAGGCGGCCCGGATCGAAGCCGGCCTCCGCCGTTTTCTCACCGAGGGGAAATTCAAGGGTTTCACCGACACCTTCGAAGACCTCCACGGCCTAGCCCAGTTGCCGGGTATCGCCGTCCAACGGCTCATGGCCGAAGGCTACGGTTTCGGGGCCGAGGGCGACTGGAAGACCTGCGCCCTGGTCCGCGCCATGAAGGTCATGTCCGCCGGCCTGCCGGGGGGCACCTCGTTCATGGAGGATTACACCTACCACCTCGACCCGGCGCGCCCGGCCGTGCTCGGCGCGCACATGCTGGAAATCTGCCCCAGCATCGCCAAGGGCCGGCCCCGCTGCGAGATCCACCCGCTCAGCATCGGCGGCAAGGCCGATCCGGTCCGGCTGGTCTTCGACACGCCGCCCGGACCCGGGTTGAACGCCTCGATCATTGACCTCGGCAACCGGTTCCGCCTGCTGGTCAACGAGGTGGACGTGATCGCCCCCCCCGAACCCCTGCCCCGCCTCCCGGTGGCCCGCGCCCTCTGGCAGCCCAAGCCCAGCCTGGCCGTCGCCGCCGCGGCTTGGATCTACGCCGGAGGCGCCCATCACACCGGCTTCAGCCAGGCCGTCACCACCGAGATGCTGGAAGACTTCGCCACGATGGCCGGGGTGGAACTGGTGGTCATTGACGAACACACCCGTTTGCGCGAGTTCCGGCGCGAGCTCGAGTGGAACGAGGTGGCTTACGGACTGAAACACGGTTTCCTGGCCTGAACCTGCAACCCTGATCCCTGTTGCGACCATGAGTGCGACCTACGCGATCGGTCTCGACTACGGCACCAACTCCGTCCGGGCCCTCATTGTCAACACGGCCAACGGCCGCGAAGTCGGCACCGCCGTCTGGGAGTATGAACACGGCACCCACGGCGTGATCCTCTCCAAGGATCCGAACCTGGCCCGTCAACACCCGGCCGACTACCTGAAGGGGGCCGAAGTCACCATCCGGCGGGCTCTGGCCCAGGCCAGGCGCAACGTGCGCGGGTTCAAGCCCGATCAGGTGGTGGGCATCGGCGTGGACACCACCGGCAGCACCCCGCTGCCCGTGGACGCCGAAGGCCAGCCCCTGGCCTTCAAGAAGAAGTTCGCCAACAACCTGGCGGCCATGGCTTGGTTGTGGAAGGACCACACCAGCGTGGCCGAGGCGGCCGAGATCACCGCGCTGGCACGCGAGATCCGCCCCCATTACCTGGCCAAATGCGGCGGGACCTACTCCAGCGAATGGTTCTTCAGCAAGATCCTGCACTGCCTGCGCACGGCACCTGAAGTGTTCGAAGCCGCCCACACGTGGGTCGAGCTGGCCGACTACGTCCCGGCCGCCCTCACCGGTACGGAACATCCCGACCGTCTGACCGTGGGCATCTGCGCCGCCGGACACAAGGCGATGTACAACGACGCCTGGGGCGGCTATCCGGATGAGGAGTTTCTCGGGCGGTTGGACCCCGCCCTGGCCGAGCTCCGGAAACGCCTCCGACCCAAGGCCTACACCATTGACCGTTCCGTCGGTACGCTCACGCCCCAGTGGGCCAAACGCACAGGCCTGCGCCCGGGCATCCCGGTTGCCGTGGGCGCCTTCGACGCACACCTGGGCGCCGTCGGCAGCGGCATTACCCCCGGCACCCTGGTCAAGATCATCGGCACCAGCACCTGCGACATGATGATCTGGCCGCTGGATCAACCGCTGGCCGACATCCCCGGGCTTTGCGGCATCGTGCCCGAGTCCATCCTGCCCGGTTACTACGGACTGGAAGCCGGTCAGTCCGCCGTGGGCGACATCTTCAACTGGTTCGTCAACTACATCCAACCGGGCGGCCCGAAGAACGGCTCGCACGAGGCCCTGACACGTGCGGCAGCCAAACTGAAACCGGGCGAGTCCGGATTGCTGGCCCTCGACTGGAACAACGGCAACCGCACCATCCTCGTGGACCAGCGGCTCACGGGCCTGCTGCTGGGCCAGACCCTCTACACCACCCCGGGCGAGATTTACCGCGCCCTGATCGAGGCGACGGCCTTCGGCGCCCTGACCATCATCAACCGGTTCGAAGAATACGGCGTCAAGGTCGAGCAAATCGTCAACTGCGGGGGCATCGCCGAAAAGAACCCGCTGGTGATGCAGATCTACGCCGACGTCACCGGCCGGCCCATGAAGATCAGTCGCTCGGCGCAGACCTGCGCCCTGGGCGCCGCCATCGCCGGTGCCGTGGTCGCCGGCGTGCACAAGGACTACGCCTCGGCTCAAAAGGCAATGACGGGACTCAAGCCCCGGGTGTTCAAGCCCAACCCGGCAGCCCACGAGGTCTACCGGCAGCTCTATCCTCTGTATCGCACCCTCCACGATGCCTTTGGCACCAAGGAGTGGACCGGCAATCTCTACGACGTGATGAAGACCCTCCTGGAAATCCGCAACCGCGCCCGCGGCGTCGCCGATTGATGTTGCGGCTTCCGGCGCGTCGGGAAAACCGGAGAATCCATCGAACCCAACGACGGTAACGCTTATGAAGACTTCTCTCGCCCTCTTGACCTCGGCACTGATCGTGCCGGCGCTCATTCCCGCACCGGCCCCTGCCCAGGAAAGTACCAACCGACTGGTCATCCATGCCGACCAAGGCCGCCACACCATCAGCAGAATGATCTACGGGCACTTCGCCGAACACCTGGGACGCTGCATCTACGAAGGCATCTGGGTGGGCGAAGACAGTCCCATCCCCAACACCCGTGGCATCCGCAAGGACGTGGTGGAGGCGCTCCGGCGGATCAAGGTGCCGGTGCTGCGCTGGCCGGGTGGTTGCTTCGCCGACGAATACCATTGGAAGGATGGCGTGGGACCCCGTGACCAGCGCCCCGCCCGCATCAACACCCACTGGGGTGGCGTCATTGAGAACAATCACTTCGGCACCCACGAGTTCTTCGATCTGTGCGAACAGCTCGGCGCCGAGCCCTACATCGCCGTCAACGTCGGCAGTGGCACGGTGCAGGAGATGATGGAATGGATCGAGTACATCACCAGCGACTCCGATTCGGCCATGGCCAACTGGCGGCGCAAGAACGGCCGGCAGGCCCCCTGGCGGCTGCCCTACGTCGGCATCGGCAACGAAAGCTGGGGCTGCGGCGGGAACATGACGCCCGAGTACTACAGCGACCTGTACCGTCAGTTCAGCACGTTTGTGAAAAACTTCAGCGGCAACCGGGTTTATCGCATCGCCTGCGGCGCCAACGGCGGCGATTATCGCTGGACCGAAGTCGTCATGCAGCGGGTCGGCCGCCGCATGAATGGCATCTCCCTGCACCACTACACCATCCCCACCGGCAACTGGGGCCGGAAAGGCTCGGCCACCCAGTTTGGTGAGGACCAGTACCACGGGGCGCTCCGCCACGCGCTCGAAATGGAAACCCTGGTCCAACGCCACAGCGAGATCATGGACCGTTACGACCCCGACAAGCGCGTGGGCCTCATCGTGGATGAGTGGGGGATCTGGACCGATGTGGAACCCGGCACCAATCCCGGCTTCCTCTACCAGCAGAACTCCATGCGCGACGCCCTCATCGCCGGTCTGACCCTGAACATCTTCAACCGGCACTGCGACCGCGTCCGCATGGCCAACATCGCCCAGACCGTCAATGTCCTCCAGGCCATGATCCTGACCGACAAGGAAAAGATGATCCTCACCCCCACGTATCACGTGTTCGAGATGTACACCGTCCATCACGACGCCACGATGCTGCCCACGGACCTGGAATGCGCGGATTACGTCTTTGACAACCGCAGCATCCCGGGGCTCAGTGTCTCGGCCTCGCGCAATCGTGAAGGGGTGATTCACGTGAGTCTGTGCAATCTGCATCCCGACCGGCCGGCCCGCCTGCAGGCGCAACTCCAGGATGCCCGCGTGCAACGGATCGAAGGCCGGTTGCTGACCGCCGACAGCGTTCAAGCGCACAACACGTTCGACCGGCCCGACCGCGTCCGGCCGGTGCCGTTCAACGGCGCCCAGCCCACCGCGGAAGGATTCGAGGTCACCCTGCCACCCCGCTCGGTGGTGGTTCTGGCCCTTCACTAACCCGAGAAGGTTTCCTGGTCATCATGAGTCTGAAAGCGCTCAAACAGGCTGTCTGGGAAGCCAACCTGCGGCTGGTCCGGGAAGGTTTGGTGATCGAAACCTGGGGCAACGCCAGTGCCGTGGACCGGCAACAGGGTCTAATCGTGATCAAGCCCTCGGGCGTCCCTTACGACCAGATGAAGCCCGAACACATGGTGGTGGTCCGGCTGGACACGGGGGAGACCGTCGAGGGCCGGCTCCGGCCCAGCTCGGACACGCCCACCCACCTGGTCCTCTACCGGGCATTCCCGCAGATCGGCAGCGTGGTCCACACTCACAGTTTGTACGCCACTGCCTGGGCCCAGGCGTGCCGTCCCCTCCCCTGCTACGGCACCACCCAGGCCGATTACTGGTTCGGCGAGGTCCCCTGTACGCGGGCGATGAAACCCTCTGAAATCCGGAAGGATTACGAGGCCAACACCGGGCACGTCATCGTCGAGACCTTCCGGGGACGGGATCCGCTGGAGCACCCGGCCGTGCTGGTGGCCAGTCACGGCCCGTTCACCTGGGGTCGGGACGTGCATGAGGCCGTCCACAATGCGGTCGTGCTGGAGTTCATCGCCCGGCTGGCCTCTGAAACGCTGCGCATCAATCCCAGGGTCCGCCCGCTGACGGGTCCCCTGCTGGAAAAACATTTCCTGCGCAAACACGGTCCAAACGCCTACTACGGTCAGCAAACAGCCGGCGCGGCGGCGAAACCCGGGCGCCGGAAAACGTGAAACCATCAAGTCCGAAACCCTGGCAAACCATGAAAACACAAGTCATCATCGTCGGTTCGGCACTGGCCCTGGCTCTGTGCCTCGGAAGCGGTTGCGCGACCGGTCCCACCACACGCGCTTCCATCACCCGGGCCCCCTACGGGGTCACCCGCGACGGTCAACCGGTCGAAGTCTTCACCCTGCGCAACGCCAACGGGGTCGAGGCCCGCATCATCAATTACGGCGGAACCGTCCTCTCGTTGAAGGTCCCCGATCGCGACGGCCGCTTCGGCGACGTCGTGCTCGGGTTCGACACCCTTGCAGACTACGAAACCAAATCCCCCTACTTCGGATGTCTCATCGGCCGTTACGGGAACCGAATTGCCAGGGGCCGGTTCACCCTCAACGGAGTCACCTACCAGCTAGCCACCAACGACGGGCCCAATCACCTGCACGGCGGCATCAAGGGCTTCGACAAGCGTGTTTGGAAGGTCGAACGCGCCGAAGTCACGCCCCAGGGACCCCAGCTCGAGCTCAGTTACCTCAGCCCGGACGGTGAGGAGGGTTATCCCGGAAACCTCCACGTCACCGCCACCTACACCCTAACCCGAGACAACGGCTTGCGACTGGACTACCGGGCGACCACGGACAAGGACACCATCGTCAATCTCACTCAGCACTCCTACTTCAACCTCGCCGGCCACGGCGACATCCTCGGGCACATCGTTTATCTGAATGCCGACCGGTTCACGCCCGTGGACGCCACGCTCATCCCCACCGGCGAACTCCGGCCCGTGGACGGCACGCCCTTCGACTTCCGCAAGCCCACGGCCATCGGGGCACGCATCCAGCAGGACGACGAACAGCTCCGGTACGGCCGCGGCTATGACCACAACTGGGTCATCAACAAGAAACCGGGTGAACTGGCCCTGCACGCCCGGGTGCTGGAGCCCACCACCGGCCGCGTCCTGGAGGTCCTCTCCACCGAGCCCGGCCTGCAATTTTACTCGGGCAACTTCCTGGACGGCACCCTCAGAGGGAAGTACGGCCAGGTGTACGAGCACCGCAGCGGGTTCTGCATGGAACCGCAGCATTTCCCGGACTCGCCCAACAAGCCCCACTTCCCCTCGGTGGTGCTTGAACCGGGCCAGGAATACCGGAACACCATCATCTACCGGTTCTCGGTGCAGAAGTAAGTTCTCGATCGGAACACCAACCGGCGGTCGCCGCGAGACGCGGCCGCCGGTTTCTTCGTTTCGCCGGTCCGGATCCCGTTCCGGTCGCGCCCTCCCTCGTCCGGCCGGGTACCGTTCGGCTTTTCCTCCCGCCCGGCTTTTCCCCATGATGTGACCGCCGCCGGTCCGGGCGCGGGAAAACCGGCCGGCGCCGGCAGCCCAAGTCCCATGAAAGACCGACTCGATCGCTGGTTTGAAATCCGTGCGCGCGGGTCCACCGTCCGGCGCGAACTCTGGGCCGGCCTGACCACCTTCATGACCATGGCCTACATCATCGTGGTCCAACCGGCGGTGCTGTCGGGACGCATGTTCGGCCAGTCAACCGGCATGGACTTCGGCGCGGTCATGGCGGCGACCTGTCTGGCCTCGGCCCTTGCCACCCTGTTGATGGCCCTGTACGGGCGGTACCCGATCGCCCAGGCGCCGGGCATGGGGCAGAACATGTTCTTCGTTTTCAGTGTGCTACCGGTCGCCGCGGCAGCCGGGCTGGGCGAGCCCTGGCGGGTGGCGCTGGGGGCGGTCTTATGGTCAGGCGTCCTGTTCCTGCTGCTGTCGCTGGCGGGCTTGCGCGAGTTGATCTTCAACGCCCTCAGCCCGAGTCTCAAACACGCTCTGACGGCGGGCATCGGCCTGTTCCTTGCCTTCATCGGCCTGCAAAACACCGGCCTGATCGTGAAAGATCCCGGAACGATGGTGAAACTCTCGCACCGGTTGCTTTCCCCGGACGTACTGGTCTTCGTGGCCGGCTTCTGGCTGACGGCCGTCCTCACAGCGCGGGGTGTGCCGGGGGCGGTGTTGTGGGGCATGGGAGCCGCCACCGCCCTGGCTTGGGGCATCCATGCGATCCTGCCCTGGCTGCCGGCCGCATGGCGGGAGGCGCCGGCCGTGGCCGAGTCCCTCCTGGTCACGCGCTTCCACCCGCCCAAAGCATGGGTCGCACCACCCCCCTCGCTGGCTCCCACCTTTCTCCAGCTTGATTGGAAGGCGGCCCTTTCCCCGGCCATGCTGCCCATGATTGCCGTGCTGCTGTTCATGTTCGTTTTCGACGCCATCGGCACCTTGATCGCCGTCTGCGAACAGGCCGGGCTGATGCAGGGAGACCGCCTGCCCCGCGCCCGCCAGGCCATGATCTCGGATGCCGTCGGCACCGTGGCCGGTGCGCTGCTGGGGACCAGCACGGTGACCAGTTACGTCGAAAGCGCGGCCGGCGTGGCCCAGGGCGGTCGAACCGGTCTGGTTGGGGTGGTGGTGGCGGCGCTCTTTCTGGCGGCCCTGGTCTTCGAACCGGTCGTGGCCACCATCGGTGGTTACCCACCCATCACCGCGCCCGCCTTGGTTTACGTGGGAGCGTTGATGCTCCGGCAGGTCACACGCGTCGCATGGGACGACCCCACCGAGTCCATGCCGGCCTTCCTCGTCGTCCTGGGCATCCCGCTCTGTTTTTCGATTGCCGACGGTCTGGCGATGGGTCTGGTGACCCATCCGGTGTTGAAGCTCTTGAGCGGCCGCGGCCGGGAGGTGAGCCTCACCGGGTACGTGCTGGGAGGACTGCTTTTGTTGTACCTGGCTGGACTTCGCGGTGGGGCGGGCTGGGCGGGAGGTGCGTGACCCCCCCTTTCACCGGAGGGCAAGCGGGGCGCACCCCGGACTGAACAGTGATCAATCGCAGAGCGCAGTATCGAGGAGGACGGCCAGTTCCACCGCCCGCCGCGCGCACCGCAGACAGCGCTCCCGATGCTCGTGCGCCGATGCGTCCGGACCGGGCGCGTACGCTTCCTCCCGGCACACCTCCGCGGACACCGGCAAACGCGTCAGCAGGCCGGCCAGCGCAAGCTCGACCCACGGACGGTTTGCCCGTCGGAAGGCCTGCAGCCAGGCAACGGAGACGGGCTGGCGCGGCACGAGGCTTCGCGGCAACCTGCCTCGCTGCAGGGCGTACTCGACGTCCTCGCTCGCGTACACACCGGTGGCGTAGCAAAAGGTCAGCAGCGCCAGCGCACGTGCCGGCGCCGGTTCATCCCGCGTAACCGCGCGAAGGCGCGGAACGGCCGCGACCACCTGACGTACGGCCGCCCACGTCTGCCGCTCCAACCAGCGGTCTCCATAAAGCGCCCGCAAATCCACCGATCCCTCGAGGATGCGTTCCCCGACCGGGTTCCCCGTTTGACCAACGTCGGCCGGGCTCATTCTCCGGTCCTTCTCGGCTGTCGTTTTCATCCACACCCACCATCGCTTCCCGGCGTGACGAACAGCCAACGCGCAAGTGACGGTTGGGTAACGGATTTGGAATGGACAGAGGCCCTGAAAATCGGGTATTGCCCAGATGACGGTTTCTCAAGCCGTCCCCACGGGAAGGTCGCAACCATGCACGACAGCTCGACAGGTTCGGAGAACCAACCGTCGCGCCGGCTCTGGGACGCGCGACTGCAACAGGACATTGAGGAAATCCAGTCCCGGGTCCGGGCCATGGGCGAACAGGTTGAACGTGCGCTGAAGACCAGCCTGGAAGCCGTCCTGGAACGCAGCCGCCCCAAAGCCTACTCGGTCATCGTCCGGGATCAGCGCATTGACCGGCTGGAAAAGGAGATTGACCACCTTTGTCTGGAATTCCTGGTGCGGCAGCAACCGGCGGGTCGTCATCTCCGCTTTGCCTATGCCACCATCAAGATCAATGCGGAGTTGGAACGGATCGGCGACTACGCCGAAAGCATCGCGCGGCAGGTCCTGAAGGTGGCCGATCAGGCGGAGCTTCCGGCCCCGGAAAAGTTCCGCGAGATCGGGCAGGTGGCCATCTCCATGCTCCGATCGGCCCTGGACGCCTTCCTGCAACAGGACGCGGAACGGGCCCGGCGCACCATGATCATCGAAGACCATGTGGATCGGTTGCGTAGCGAGTTGAACACCGTCCTGCTCGGGGCCGAACGCGAGGGCCGGCTCCCGCTGCCGGCCCTGACCCCCATGCTCACGATCGCCCGCCGCTACGAGCGCGTGTCCGATCAGGCCAAGAACATCTGCGAGGAAACGCTCTACCTGTGCACCGGTGAGTACTGGAAACATCAGGGCCCCGGCGGAGTCGTGCGCATCCTGTTCGTGGACTCCGACCACGGCGTTCGAAGCCGCATGGCGGCGGCCATCGGCCGGAATCTGGAGACCGAAGGGCTGCAATTCCTCAGCGCCGGGGTGCGGCCCCGGCCGCTGGCCGAACCCTGGCTCTCATGGATGGACGCCCGTGGCATGGCAGAAGCCGGTTGCCCGCCCCGATCGGCCACCGAGCTTCTTCAGGAGGAAACCATCGCCGTAGTGGTGGCACTGGAGCCGGCCGCCAGGGCCGTTTTCCCCACCCCACCCACACCCACCGTGGCCATGGAATGGACCGTGCCGGACCCGGAAAGGTTGCTCGGCCAGGGGCTTCCCCCCGAGGCCGCCGCCGAACAGCTCTTCCAAACCCTCCGCCTGCAGGTGCAGGACCTCGCGCAGGCCCTGGCCGGCGATTGATCGCAAGAGGACCGACCATGCGACCGCGCCCACGGTTGAAGGCCCTGCTCCCGTCGGTGGCAGCCGCGCTGGTCCTGGCCGGGCTGGCCGCCGGCTGCGGTCCCCGCCCACAGACACCAGCCGGGACGCCCCTGAAGGTCATCCAAAACAAGGGCTCGGACACGATGGTCAACCTTGCCCAGGCGTGGGCGGAAGCCTACCGAAAGGTCCGTCCGGACGTGAGCGTGGAAGTATCCGGCGGAGGCTCGGGCGTGGGGATCGCCGCCCTGATGCGCGGGGCCGTGGACATCGCCAACAGCAGCCGGGACCTCAAGCCACGCGAGCTCGAGGAAGCACGCGCCGCCACAGGTAAGGAGGTCCACTGGTACATCGTCGGGTTCGACGCCCTTGCGGTGTACGTGCATCCCTCCAATCCCCTCGAGGAAATCACCCTCGAACAACTGGAGGAGATCTACGCCGAAGGCGGCCGGATCACCCGCTGGAGCGATCTTGGCGTCCAGATGCCCGAACCGCGGTTCGACCGGATCATCCGCATCAGCCGGCAGTCCAGCTCCGGCACCTATGAGTTCTTCCGCGAACACGCCCTGCGCAACCGGGATTTCAAACTGGGCTCCAACGACATGAACGGCTCCAAGGAGGTGGTCGAACTGGTGGCCACCACGCCGGGTGCCATCGGCTACAGCGGCATGGGCTATGCCACGCCGCGCGTGAAAATGCTTCGCGTGGCCCGGAAAAAGGGCGAACCCGCCTACGCGCCCACCATGGAAAACACCGTTACGCGGCGGTATCCCATCGCCCGCAGCCTGCTGATGTGTGTGCTGGGCGAACCCGAAGGAGAGATCAAAGCCTATCTGGACTGGGTGCGAAGCGACGCCGGGCAGCAACTGGTCGAGGACAACGGCTTCGTACCCATCCCACCCACGGAACGGACCCGGCCCATGCCCATGACGCCCACGCCGTAAGGACATGAACCCTCACGACGCGGTTTCACACACACGCCAAGGACAACCGGTCGAACCAGGCCGGCCCCGCTGGGCCCGGGTGGCCGAAAGCTTTATCGAGGCACTCATCCGCCTGTGCGGAGTCAGCGCGGTGGTGTTCGTCCTGGCCATCTTCCTCTTCGTGTTCCGGGAGGCGGCCCCCGTGGTGTGGAGCGGCAAGGTGAACCTGGCGGAGTTCCTGGGCAGCATCGAGTGGTACCCCACGTCGGCGGTCAAGGTGCGATATGGCGCCCTGGCTCTGATCGTGGGCAGCATCAGCGTCACACTGGTCGCCATGGCTGTCGCCGTGCCATTCGGCTTGGGCGCGGCAGTGTTCGTCTCCGAGTTCTGCGGACCCAGGATCCCTGAAACCCTGAAAATCGTCATCGAATTGCTGGCGGCCATCCCGAGCGTCGTCTGGGGATTCGTCGGGATGACGGTGATCAGCCCGTTGCTGGTCCGGTACGCCGGTGCCCCGATCGGTGTGAACCTGCTCAACGGCGGCCTCATTCTGGCGCTCATGAGCGTGCCGATCATCGTCTCCATCGGCGAGGACGCGCTGAAGGCCGTGCCGGATTCCTATCGTGAAGCCGCCCTCGCTCTGGGCGCCACCCGATGGCAGGTCGTCTGGCGGGTCCTCCTGCCGGCCGCCCGAAACGGCCTGCTCGCAGCGGTGCTCCTCGGCGTGGGACGGGCCATCGGGGAAACCATGGCGGTACTCATGGCCACCGGGCATGCCGTGCAGATCCCGCACGGGTTGCTCGACTCCGTCCGCACGCTCACGGCCAACATTGCCGCCGAGCTGGGTGAGGCACCCGTCGGCTCCGATCATTACCGGGTGCTGTTCCTGATGGGTGTCCTGCTGTTCCTCATCACCTTCGTGGTCAACCTGGCGGCGGACCTCGTGGTCCGCGGCATCCGGAAACGATGAATCCCACATCCCAGACCGCCACGGCTCCCGGACGTTTCGCCCGCACGCCCTACGGGGCGCGCAAGGAGGCGTTCGAACGGCTCGCACGCACCGTGCTGGGACTCATGGCCCTGTGCATGGTGACGCCTCTGCTGGCCATCGTGCTGCATCTGTTCATCCATGCCTGGCCCTCTCTCAACCTGGAGTTCCTCCTGGACGTTCCCCGCGACCACATGCGGGCCGGCGGCATCTGGCCCGCGTTCGTGGGGACTCTGTATCTGGTGGGGATCTCGCTGGCCGTGGCCGCGCCCATCGGTGTGCTGGCGGCCGTGTACCTCAACGAGTACGCACGGGACAACTGGTTCAACCGCCTGGTTCAACTGGCGGTGATCAACCTGGCCGGCGTGCCCAGCATCGTCCACGCGCTCTTTGGCCTGGGGGCGTTCGTCTACGGTGCCCGACTCGGCTACTCCGTCCTGGCGGCTTCGTTGACCCTGGCCATCATGACCCTGCCCGTGATCATCGCCAGCACGCGAGAAGCCCTGGCAGCAGTGCCCATGGCCTTCCGCGAAGCCTGCTGGAACGTGGGAGCCACCCGCTGGCAGACCATTCGTGCCGTCGTCCTGCCCAACGCGCTCAGCGGCATCCTCACCGGGGTGATCCTGCAGGTCAGCCGCGCCGCGGGTGAGACGGCCCCCATCATGTTCACCGGAGCCGTCTTCTACAAGGCCGTCCAGCGCGGCGACCTGTTTCCCTACCACCTCAAGGAACAGTGCATGGCCCTGGCCATGCACCTCTACACCCTGGCCACCCAGGTGCCCAACGTCCCCGAATCCATGACCTACGCCACGGCGGTGGTCCTGTTGCTGACGGTCCTGCTGGTCAACGCCGTCGCCATCGCCATCCGCGTCTGGATGCGCAACCGCAAACGCTGGTGAACCGGAACGACCGTTGCGCCATGGCCACACGACCCAAGATCGAGGTGGAAAACCTGCGGTTGTGGTACGGCACCCAGCCCGTCCTGCACGGACTGACCTTCGATGTCCATCCGGGTGAAATCCTGGCCGTCATCGGCCCGGCACAATCCGGCAAAAGTTCGCTGCTCAAGTGTCTCAACCGGACCATTGAACTGATCCCGGCCGCCCGCGTCGAAGGTTCCATCCGCATTGACGGGCAGGACATCCGGCAGATCCGCGACGTCCACGCCCTGCGCCGCCGCATCGGCATGGTCACACCCCTGCCCGTCGGCCTGCCCATGAGCATCTACGACAACGTGGCCTTCGCACCCCGCTGCGCCGGCATCCGCGATCGCAGGGAATTGGACGCGCGCGTGGAGGAATGCCTTCGGCAGGCCGCCCTCTGGGACGAGGTCAAGGACCGCCTCCACATGCTCGGTACCAAGCTCTCCGGCGGCCAGCAACAACGCCTCACCATCGCCCGCGCGCTCTCTCACCGGCCCGAGATCCTCTGTCTGGACGAGTTCTCCATCGCCATCGACCCCGTCACCACCATGCGCATCGAGGAGGTCCTCCGCCAGCTTCGCACCCGCATGACCATCATCCTGGTCACCAACCTCACCCAGCAGGCGCGGCGCCTGGCGGATCGCACCCTTTTCCTTTGGAAAGGTGAACTGGTCGAGCTAGACCGGAACGAGGTGATCTTTTCCGAGCACCCGCGCGACCGGCGCACCTACGAATACATTCGCGGCCTGTTCGGATGAGCGATCCCTTGTACAGTCTCGAAACCCGCAACCTGAACCTCTGGTACGGCCGGTTCCAGGCCCTCACCGACGTCAGCGTCCGCATCCGCCAGGGCCTCATCACCGCCCTCATCGGGCCCTCCGGTTGCGGCAAGACCACCCTTCTGCGCTGTTTCAACCGCATCAACGAACGCTACGGCGACGTCACGATCACCGGCGAAATCCGCGTCCAAGGGCGCAACATCTACGACCCCGACGTTTCCCTCATCGAACTGCGCCGCCACGTGGGCATGGTCTTCCAACGCCCCAATCCCCTGCCCCTCTCGGTTTACGAAAACATCGTCTTCGGCCTCCGCATCCACACGCCACGAGCAGAACTGAACCGGTCCATCCTCGACGAGGCGGTCGAATCCGCCCTCCGCGAGGTTGGTCTCTGGGACCAGCTCAAGGACCGCCTGCACCGGCCCGCCACCGAGCTCCAGCTCGAGCAGCAACAGAAACTTTGTCTGGCGCGGCTCCTGCCGCTCAAACCCGAGGTCATCCTCCTGGACGAGCCGTGCTCGGCCCTCGACGTGGACGGCACACGCGCCATCGAGGAACTCATGCTCAGCCTTCGCGGCCGGTACACCTTCCTCATCGTCACCCACAACATGTCCCAGGCCCGGCGCATCAGCGACGAATGCATCTTCATGCTCATGGGCCGCGTCATCGAACACGCCCGCACCGAAGACCTGTTCCTCAAACCCGCCGATCCACGCACAGCCGACTACATCGAAGGCCGCTACGGTTGAGCACCGGCCCTCGCATCCACCCGGACGGCCCGCCCGGTGCGTCTGCTGCTCCGGCCCCTCCCGAACGAGTCGGGCTTCACTCAAAACAACCGAATCCGCGCAACACGCGCGCTTCGAACCCGAAACCCATGCTTGACGCACAAAAGGCCTTCCCAATCCTTGGGGCGTCGCACCCGGCGGCCGAAAGCTCAACCGGAACCAAAACCGGTCCGCACAGCCACGGCAAATCTGCCGGGGCCGGCGGCGGACCCATGGCGGCCGGGGCAATGGCAATCAGCAAACGATTGTTCCGATGAACAACACACAAGGTCCCATTTCCGCCTTCATCGAAAGGCATTACCGACACTTCAACGCCGCAGCGCTGCGCGACGCCGCGCGGGCCTACCGTGCCCACCTCGAGGCCGGCGGCCAGATGTTCCTCACACTGGCCGGCGCCATGAGCACCGCCGAGCTCGGAATCTCCCTGGCCGAAATGATCCGGGCCGACAAGGTTCACGCCATCTGCTGCACAGGCGCCAACCTCGAGGAGGACGTCTTCAACCTCGTGGCCCACAAGCACTACGTTCGCGTCCCTCATTACCGGGAGCTCAGCGCCGCAGACGAGGAAGCCCTGCTCCAGCGCCACCTTAACCGGGTCACCGACACCTGCATCCCTGAGATGGAAGCCATGCGCCGGATCGAAGAGGCCATGCTCCAGCTCTGGCGGGACTGTGACCAGCGCGGCGAACGTCTTTTCCCCCACGAATTCTTCTACCGCCTGCTGCGTTCCGGCCGGCTCAAGGACAGCTACGAGATCGACCCCCGCGATTCCTGGCTGATCGCCGCGGCCGAAAAGGATCTGCCCCTGTTCGTCCCGGGGTGGGAAGACTCGACCCTGGGCAACATGTACGCGGCAGCCGTCATCCGCGGCGACGTCCGCAACCCGGGAACCGTCCGCAGCGGCATCGAGTACATGGTCCGCCTCGCTGAATGGTACACCGCACAGGCCCGGACCCTCGCCAACGGGCTGGGAAGCATCGGCTTCTTCCAGATCGGTGGCGGCATCGCAGGCGATTTCCCCATCTGCGTCGTGCCCATGCTGCACCAGGATCTCCGCCGCGAAAACGTCCCTCTCTGGGGTTACTTCTGCCAGATCAGCGACTCCACCACCAGCTACGGCGGTTACTCCGGCGCGGTCCCCAACGAGAAGATCACCTGGGGCAAACTGGCGAAAGAAACCCCGAAGTTCATGATCGAAAGCGACGCCACCATCGTGGCCCCGCTGATCTTCGCCTACGTCCTGGGGTGGTAAAGCGACCGGTTTGACTGCTCACGAGCCGCTGCCTCGGACACGATAGCTGAAGGCCCCTTTCACTTCGCGCGTCCGGGCGGCGGCCCCGCAAGGTCCATGACCGGCAGCCGCGGCCCCGGCTTTGGAGACAGGGCGCCCGCTGTCTGCCCGCGGGCACCTCTCCCATCCTCACGGGCGGGCGGTCAGCGTGGGCAGCCGCGCCTTCAATACCGGATCGAAATCGTTCGGATCCTGCCAGAAGTAGTACACCCGGGACGACACGTTCCAAGTCGTCAGGAAATACATCTGCTCGAACTTGATCCAACGGGCCGATCCATCGGCAAAGACCTGGTTGCCACCGACCGGGACGGCCGATTTGGCCGAGCGATGCTGGGGCATGTTCGCGTACACGAACTCCCGTCCCGGCTCCTGCCCGCCCCAACGGCCGTTGATCTTGCCCACTGCGTCCGCCGCCAGGGTCCACGTGCCCTTGGCCAGACTGAGCTTCACCGGACTGCGCGAGGGGAAGTTGCCCGCCGGATTCAGCCAGTTGGTGAGCCCCCCGAAATACTGGTACCCCAGCACCCACTGCGGATACTGCGGCTCGTAAACGGGCAGACCGGGCCGGTTCGGACACGTCCAAACCGACACCGTGTTCGAAACCACGGCCAGCCCCACCATGGCGGCGGCCGACGCCTCCGGCGGGTTCAGACAGTTCTGAACGAAATAACCGCCAGCCCACCGCGCCTACAAAACCCGGTCATTGTTGTCCACCGCATAAATGTTCACCCCCACCGCCAGCTGCCGCAGGTTGTTCAGGCAGGAGGCGCGCTTGCCCTTCTCTTTCGCCGCCGAAAGCGCCGGCAACAACATCGCCGCCAGAATGGCAATGATGGCAATGACCACCAGAAGCTCGATCAATGTAAAGGCGGAACCCGACCCGTCGCGTCGAACCGGTTTCATGGTCGTTTCATGAGTTGGGCGCCCCGAGGTCCCGTCGCCGCCGCCTGCCGGCTGCAGCGCCCCTCGAGCCCGCACTACACACCTACGCCTCCGTCGCGGCACAGTCAATCACCGTGGTTTCCTCATGCGGCGTCCTTTCGCTTCTTCATTTGCCACAGATGGGCCCTCTCTCACAGCCCGCCAGGCCCGATTCGATTCGTCCCCCGCTCCACCGGCCCACCCGGATCCGGCACGCCCGAAACGGCCCGTCCCACCCCCCGCCCACCCCGGCACCGGCACATTCCTGCTGCCCGCATGGGATCACCGGTCTGCGGCGGATCCGACCAGCCTCTCCCGGCTCATCATCCCGCCGGACCGGCAACAGACCCATCCTGGGGCGTGTATCAGACCCGCTCGACCGCCCGGAAGGACACCTTGCCCGGAAACGGTTCCTCCTTGCCACCTCGCCCACGGCACCGGCGCCCGCAGCCCGGGAAGCACACCACAACACCCGGCGGGGACGGAAACGCACGCCACGGAATCACCCGAAGCCGTTCCGGGTCTCGTGTCCCGGTCCACATCCCCGCCAGCCCCATGGAGATCTCCAGACCCGCAAACCATACCACGCGCCGACTGCCCAAGCCGGGCGTTCGACCGACCCACTTGGACAGGCCGGCGACATGCCTGAATACAACTCCCTGCGCCACCGGTTGACAAACCGCGCCATTCACGCTTGAGCAGCAACGTGCTTGGTTCGTGTATGGTCTCTCGAGCGAACCGGTGCCTGTCACGGGGCTGGTTTCCGCACTACGTGGCCCCGAGGCATGGCGCGCCGTGGATCATGGCTCCTGTCATCTACAAATCCCACGCTTTGCAATCGTGAAAAGCCCCTTGTCACCGTACCACGGGCCCTGCCTCTGGGCGGCTCGCCAGGTCTCGATCATTGTCGCGCTTGGTCTCCCGGCTTGGACCATGAACAAGTTGTTGCCGTCCTCCACCTGGATGATGGTTGCGAGCCTGGTCATCGCGGCAATGGCAGCCCTGCTCGGCCTCAAGTTTATCGTGGACGTTCTGGTTGCCGCCTTCAGTTCATGGTTCGCCGAGCTGGGCAGTGGCATGGGGTACCTGGTTGCCTCGATCCGCAGCCGCAGCGTGCGAAAGGCGTCGTGACACGGCGGGACCCGTCCAAGCTCCGCGCCTTTTCCCTCCAGGTCGCCAGGGCAATTCGGTCGGACTCCTCCAACCTCCAATTGGCACGTTACACGCCAGAGTGTCGGGAAACACCGCCAGAGCGGCATCTCGTTTACTCGAAAAAAAGCCTCGGAAAAGCCTGCTGCGCCGGTGCTTCAACCGGGCGCGCCGCGACCGGGTGAATCCCTCCGTGCCAGGCTCTCCCTCGCAACCAACGTCGCGACCTTGACCGGCCACCGGCCAAAGGTCTCCTCTTTTCAACGCCACCTGCCCTCCCGCCACCGATTCGATGCTCACCTGCCCAGCCGGGTATCTTTTCCATCCCAGGGCGGTTCACCCGGAGCGCGCCGCCGCCAGATCTCCATACGCTCCGTGACTTCCAATGGAACGCAATGCTGCATCAGCCAGCTCGAAAACGTCGGATCCGCCTTCTCCACCTCCCTGCGGACCACCAGCAGGTCAACTTGATTGCTCTCTAAACAAACCACGACGTCCTGCCAGGAAATCTGTCCACTCAGGAATCGCTTCCTGGGCAGGACCAACAACTCTGGCGGTGGAAAAATCCCTGCGAGGCACATCTCCACATAGTAATCCACCGGGGCATAGCACCAGACGTTCGAGCGGGCCGTGGCCCGCATGTGCTCCAGCACGATCGGGTCCGGTCCGCCCCGGGTGAGGAGCATGTTCACGTTGCCCACCAGCCTGCCGGCACCAAAGCCGGCCCACAGCGCCGCCACCGTGGACAACGTCAGCACGGCAAACGCCACCGCCTTCGGCGCTGGTGGTGTCCGGTCTGCTCGGTCCGGTGCCGGCCCTTTTGTCGCGTCCGACCAGTGGGCCTGCAACACCCGTACGGCATGAACCAAAGCCAGGCCCCCGAGAATGGAAAGAGGCAGAACGAATTGGTATTCATAATACCACCACCACAGGGTGGCGATGGCTTTGAATGCCAGAGCCCCCAACAGCGTTCCCACGGCAAACATGCCCACTGCCGGCCACTGCAATGCCCGCAACGTCAGAAGCCCGAATCCGCCGGCAACCACCACCACCAAGACGTTCGGGCCCAAAAAGCCCCTGACGTACTCCATCGTCGCGGGATCCGCGGAAGCGTGTTGGTTTGCCATCCAGTGGGATCCGAGCAGCCAATCCCACCGGAAGTTCGGCGACAGCCTTGCCCAGAGACCGAAACTTGCGACCCAACCGGCCAACCATGGCAACAACAGCCGCAGCGATTCGCGAAATCCCCACCTCCGCCAACTGTACAGCACCAAACCCGGCGCCGTGATGACTGCCGTGAGCTTTAGGTGCATTGCCGCCCCCATCACCGCGCCGGAAAGAAACGGCTGCCAGGGGCGAAGCCGTGGGCCGGCCCCGCTCAGCAGACCTGCCGCCACCACGGCCCACGCCCAGGCCGCCGGCTCCAACATGATGCTGAAGATCAGCAGCAGATCCCTGGGCACGGACGCCATCAGCAACGCCGCACCGACGAGTCCCACGGCACCGAGGGTTCCCCGGCCCATCCATGCAATGGCCGCCCACATCGCCGCCATGGATACAACCGTGAACAGTCGCGGCATGTGCGGCCCTTCTCCGAACCACTGACAAAGCCGTGCGTTCAAGAGCGTGTGCAGCCATGGTTGGTCGTTCCACACCCGTGGCAGTTGGTCGGCATGACGAACCGCAAAGTGAATCTTGAGAAGTTCCCAAGAGTCATCAGGGCCCACCCTCGGCAGATTCCGCGTCGTCAGGTACCCGGCCGCCAGGCAGAGGACGACCACCAGCCACCCCCACCATTCACTCCGCTTGCCCACGCCGGTCATCCCTCCTTTCTCCATGCCGAGCGCCAACTCAGTGCGCCCACCAGAAAGAACCAAGTGGCCAGAGTCATGCGCCATTCGGCCTTGTAATCGCGTATCCACGCCGCCCACGTTTCGACACCTGCCAGACAGGGGCATGGTCCCAACGATGAGGGCCACAGGATCTGGCCGACGAGAAAGCCCGCCCCTGCAATCGTCAGGGTCACACTGTTCCAGGGCGCGGGCAGGAGGACGATTGCCAGCCCCACGATCGTTTCACCAATCCCCTGCACCAGGACCCGGTTCTGCAATTGACCCGCCTGCGCACCGGTCACCCCCGGCGCTCCGGACTCGCCATGCACGACCGTTGCCAGTTTGGCCAGGCCCAGCCCCGTCAACAGGCATCCGGCCAGCAGGACAAGAGCACCGACGCCGGTCCATCGTTGGGTCCAACGACTGCTTCCCAGCATGGATTGCAAGAGTGCGAAGAGGCCCGCAGGTGGCTTTTGACCGCGACAATCTAATGGATGCGAGTACGGCGCCGGTACCACCAGACCCATCCCCAAAGCAAAACCCCGGCGAGGAGCCCGGCCACGAGCACGCTGCGGTAGACCTGCGACTGTCCCGTCAGCTTCACAAGTTCGGCGAATGTGTGCTGCGGCGGCTCCTCCACAGGCCGCCATTGCCCCCCGATGCCCACCTGATAGGACACCTCGTTCGAAATGACGGTGAACGTGGTCAGGGGTTCGTTCACCCGCCGAAACATTTCAGGGAAGTACCCATCGGCGGCAGCGGGATCCACGCCGAACTCGATATCGTCCAGATAATTCGTGTGTCGCAGCAGGCCTTCCCGTGGATCCATCTCCTCCACGATGTACTGCCACGGCGGAAAGGGACGCTCCGGCAGATACGTGTAAGCCACGCGATAAGAACGCCCCGGCTTGTGCTGTGCATGGGTTTCATAAACGATCTCTGCAGGCCGGCCCTGGGCGTCGTACCGAACAATCTCGCCCCGTCCACCGGGATAAGGCCGCACCACAGTGACGGGTTCCACTTCGAACACGGCGTCGCTGATCCAGCGCAGCTCTCCGGGGCCCAATTCATCGAGTCCCAGCCGCAAATCACACTTCAACATGGCATCGCGCATCGCCCGGGATGCGTGGAATTCTCCTTTGCCACCCGCCGTGTTGGTTCGAAAGGTCACTCCCAGGCTCATGTGGCCGGGATACAGCGTCCAGGAATAGTACCGGTTGCTCCCCGCGACGCGCTCCAAGCCCCTGGGGATCGGGTGAAAAGTGGGGGTGCCGTCCGTCTTGAACAGCACCTCGCCCTTCTCGGTGCCCAAAGCACGTTGATACCACCCTTGGGGCTGCCAGCCCGCTTCGAATCGCTCAAGCAGCGACATGAGCGGGCGACGCGGGACCAGCCTCTCCGAGGCACCCGGAGATTCCGCCACGGACATCATGAGCCGCGAGAGCGCCCGCCGGTAGGCCATGTACCGGATCCAAGGGGTCCGGGCCAGGTACTCCCTGAAGAGCACGGCCGGTTCCCGGTCGAGGGGAAACTCCTCGTGTTTTTCGGGCACCTGTTGGCCGCTTGCGCCGATGACGGCAATCGCGAGGACGAGGCAGACCCATGCTCTCCAGCACGCCCGGCGGGCCGCCGGCGGCGGACCCAAACATCTGTTCTCCGCCGGGCCAGCCGGCAGGCTTGCTTGATTGCACGCGGTCGAATCTTTTCTCCTATCCATCAGAACCTGGCGGCCCTGGCGACCCGCATTTCCTAACCTGCAGAGAGATTCCCCCGCCGCGAGCCGCCCTTTCTCCCGGCCGTCCTGAACGCCGTCACGTCCCGGTGATGGGTGCCCTTTGAATGCCGTCCGAAGCCGCGCTCGCCACGCTTATTGGCTCGCCACCGTCCCGGCCTCACTATGGACCCGGCCAACATCGTTCTCACCATAAAAGCCGGCACGAAGTATTTCCTCGCAAACGGCTCCTGGTCGCACACGTAAAGGCATCTGGGGTTGCCGTCTGTCCAAACGGTTGTCCATCCCTGACTGTTCGGGGGAGGCGGTGCCACCCATGGATACCGTTGGCCTTCCTCGACCAGACGGCACGGACCGCCGCCCGGGTAAACGACTCTCAGGCACTCTCGCTCTGTCGGGAACCAACACGCCACGGCAGCAGTGGTCCAGGTGACAATCGCCAGAACCATGGCAGTCGGTGACGAGCGAAGAGAGGAGATCCACGAAGCGAGCACCGGATTGCATGGCTTTGTTTTCATGCCGACAGAAAAGCATAAAAAAAAGTTGTCAAGCCCTGGAGCGCGCGGGCCCGTCGTTCGAGCGTCGTGCAGTCGCATGTCCTTTTTCGAGTCCGATGATTCGTCTTTTGCCAATCCGCCCGGGACTGTTGCCGGCCCGTTGCGGAATTGACCTTCCGGCAATCTGCCGGTGCTTGGAGCGAGCGTGCATGCCCTGCATCGTTTGAACGGTCACCTGCCTCGCGCAACAACGGTCCGGGGTCGTCAAAGGGCCGTGGTGTTGGAGCTCGACCTGATCAGGCCGGACCCGCATTCTGTGGGCCGACGTGCGCGAGGTTGCCATGAGAACACCTGGCATTCGCTTCATCGGGCTGGCCGTGTGGATCGGCGCAGCGCCGCTCCTCCCGGCTTCCGCAAGCCCGGGGGTGCCCCCTCCGGTGGTTTTCAGCACCGAACAGGATCACCGGAACATGATGGAACAGTTGGGCATCACCCGACTGCGACCGGTGCGAAGCCCGGGTGCGGATGCACCGAACGCCGCCAACTACGACGAGGCAAGAGCAAATCCGTACCCGGAGCTGCCCGAGCTCTTACGCAGTCCCGACGGCACGGCCATCTGCACGCCCGAGCTCTGGTGGCTCAAGCGGCGGCCCGAGATCCTGGAACTGCTCGAGCGCGAGGTTTACGGGCGGATCCCCGCGGGCGTCCCTCCTGTCCGATGGGAGGTGACCAGCACGCGCGAGATTGAACTAGCCGGCAAACCCGCCATTGAACGGGAACTGGTCGGCATCGTGGACAACTCCATCTGCCCGGAGATCGAGGTCCGCATCTCCCTGTCGCTGACCCTGCCCCGGGAGGCGCAACGGCCGGTGCCGGTCATGCTGAGTTTCGGGTTTACCCCACGACAGTTGGAAGAGTTTCGCAAACGCCCCGACCGCGAGGCGGATGGTCCGCGTGAACCTGACAAACGGGCAAAACTCATCGCCGCCGGTTGGGGATGCGCGATGCTCAATCCGATGACGATTCAGGACGACGCCGGCGGCTGGCGCCCCCGCCGGTCGGGCGGTTCCGAGTCCGCCCGCGCCGAACCGACCGGGGTCGGGCTGACCCGTGGCATCATCGGCTTGGTCAACCGCGGCCAACCGCGAAAGCCGGATCAGTGGGGGGCGCTGCGCGCCTGGGCCTGGGGGGCGTCGCGGGCACTGGATTACCTGGAAACCGTGCCGGAGGTGGACGCGCGCCACGTGGCCATCGCCGGGGTTTCCCGGTTCGGCAAGGCGGCCCTTGTGGCGATGGCTTTCGACCAACGATTCGCCGCGGGGTTGATCGCCTCCTCGGGCAGGGGCGGCACCGCACTCTTTCGCCGCAACTTCGGCGAGAGTCTCGAAAACCTGGCCGGGCCGGCCGCCTACCACTGGATGGCAGGCAATTTCATGAAATACGCCGCCGAGGAGTCGCGCTTCGGCCGGCTCACCGCCGCCGACCTGCCCGTGGACGCCCACATGACGCTGGCGCTCTGCGCCCCGCGACTGGTGTTCATCAGCCACGGTGTCCCCGAGAAAGGCGACGCCCTCTGGCTGGACCACCGTGGCAGTTTCATGGCGGCCGTCGCCGCCCAGAAGGTCTGGCGCCTGCTCGGCGAGCGGGACCTCGGCCGCAGCGACGATTACCTCAACGAACGTCCGCCCCCCGTGCTCGAGGGTCTGCTGCACGGCGCGCTGGCCTGGCGCCAGCACGACGGCGGTCACACCGACGAACCCAACGTGGAACCTTTCATCCGATGGGCCGGGGAGCAATGGCGGCGAAAGGCGCAGTGGGAGGCGCGGGAGCAACGCGATCTGCGCTCCCTGAAGGCCGTGGTCAACGGCCGGTACAAGATCGGCGTGGGCGTGGACCTCGACGTCCTTCACGACCCGCGGGACGCCGCCCTGATCCTCCGGCATTTCCAGATCCTCACGCCCGAGAACTGCATGAAGCCCCAGGCCCTGCATCCGGCCGAAAACGTCTGGCGATTCGAACAGGCCGATGCCTACGCCGACTTCGCCCGGTCCAACGGCCTCGAGCTGGTCGGTCACTGCCTGGTGTGGGCCAAGGACGATCGCACCGACCGCTGGATGATGGAAGAACCCGACGGCCGTCCCGTGACGCGTGAGACCCTCCTGCGCCGCATCGAAACGCACGTCCGCACCGTGGTGCAGCGTTATGCCGACGTGGTCACCATGTGGGACGTGGTCAACGAGGCCGTCGCCGACACCGGAGAGGAAATCCTCCGCGACTCCATCTATTCGCGCACCACGGGCATGGACTTCATCGAAACCGCGTTTCGAGCCGCGCGGGCCGCCGATCCCGATGCCATCCTCATCTACAACGACTACAACTGTCACCTGCCCGACAAACGTCGCAGGATCCTGGCGCTCCTGCGCGAGTTGAAGGCTCGCGGTGCGCCGGTGGATGCCTACGGCATGCAGGGCCACCTCGAGCTGGACGACCATGCCCTGCCCCAGCTGCGCGAAATGCTCGAAGAGCTGCGGAAACTGGGTCTCAAGGCGGTGGTATCCGAACTGGACCTCGACATCGTCAACCGGAGCCGCTGGTGGGCCGAGGGTGGCAAATACCGCGAGGAACTTTCCCGCTGGGACCCCTACCGCCACGGGCTGCCCCTGGAGGTGGAACAGAAGGCACTGCGCCGGTGGCTCGAGGTGTTCCAACTCTTCGAGGACCACCGCGACAGGATTCTGCGGGTCTCGTTCTGGAACCTTCACGACGGCCAGAGCTGGCTCAATTACTTTCCCTGGCGGCGGACCAACTATCCCCTCTTGTTCGATCGCCGGCGCCGGCCCAAACCGGCCTTCGACGCCGTGTACCGGCTGCTGCTCGGACCGGCTCCGGTTCATGAGGCGGTGGAACGCACCGATCCCAACTCCCGCCTGGCCCATCAGCAACTCATTGCCAAGACGCGCCAGGGCCGCATCGACGTCTACTTCCTGGGAGACTCCATCACCCGGCGCTGGGGCGCGACCGACTATCCCCACTTGTTGGAGCATTGGCGAAAGAGCTTCCACGGCTGGCACGCCGCCAACTTCGGCTGGGGCGGTGATACCACCCACAACATCCTCTGGCGAATTCGCAACGGTGAGTTCGAGGGCGTGTCGCCCAAGATCGTCGTGCTGCAAGCCGGGGCCAACAACCTGCCCTGGAGCGGTCCAGCCGGCGAGTCGCACATCCGGGACGTGGTGGCAGGCATCCGGGCGATCATCGCCGAGGTTCAACAGCGCGCCCCCGCAGCGGTCCTCGTCTTGACCGCCATGTTTCCCCGCTCGCAGAACCCGCAACTCCGGCCGGCCATCGAGGAGATCAATCGCCGGCTCTGCCTGCTGGCCGACGGACAACGCATTCACTGGATCAACATCAACGACCAGCTTTCCGACGAGGCGGGCAATCTGCGACCCGGAATGTCGCCAGACGGCCTCCATCTGGAACTGCCGGCTTACGAGATCTGGGCTCAAGCACTCCGACCGATCTTCGAAGACGTCCTCGGCCCGCCCGCAGCGGAGGATCTTGCCCCGCCCCCCACGGGCGATCCGGCAGCCAAACGTGGCTCGGTCACGGCAAACTAACCGCCCATCCTCCGACACGCCCGCACCACCTCTGCCACCCGTTTCGCGGCCGAGCCAGCCCCAACGTACTGCGGCCTCGCCCCTTCTTGCCCCTATTCCTTGCGCACGAACGAGGGCGTGTGGGCCAAGGGCAGTTTTTCGATCCGTACGTCCCTTTCACGAAAGAACTCGTCAATGGCCCGCGTCTCGCCGCTCACGATCCCGAAATCGTCGAACAGAACCAGTCCGCCACGCACGATGCGATCGTACAGATGACCGAGGATGACCGCCGTGGGCCGGTACACGTCCACGTCGATGTGCAGCAGTGCGATCTTGAAGGCCGGATGTTCCGCAAGATACCGCGGGACTGTCTCGCAGATGTCACCCTCGACCAGTTCACAGTTCGGGAAGGATTTGTAATTCAGGACCGCCTCCACGTCGGCCGCGGACATGCCCGGTCCGCCTTCCCGCTCGAATTGTTCGATAAAACGCTGGTCGTCGGCGTCAGGCTGTGGCGGAAACGCACCGAACGCATCGAACGCGACGATCTTTCGCGACCATGGGCTCTCCAGCAGGTGCCGGAACGTGGCAAACCGGATCAGGGATGCCGCCTTGTACACGCCGCACTCCACCACGTGCCCCGGCAGGTGGAGGATCGTTTTGTACAGCTCGTAGTGGGCCAGGACCTTCCCCAGGCGACCGGGATGGCTGGTCACGTGGTACCCGTTCTCGTACTCCCAGGAACGGTCCGGGTCGAATCCGAACAGCAACTTGCCCATCGGCAGCGCACCCTTGTCTGCGATCCCACCGGATCCCCGCTGGCACCCGCGATCGGTTTGCCGTTCGAAGCCCCGGCCGCCGCGGAAACCCGACGAACGACCTGAGTCAGTCAGGACCTCAGGCTCCCGGCAAGCCCCAAGGCCGGATATCGCCCCTGCTGAACAACCGGCATCTGGTTGTTCCCCACGCCCCGCAGGGCAACCCCCCGGAAAAGCATGCGTCTCCCGAGACATACCACACACCGAAGCGGTTCCTTTCCACCTCCGGAACGGCGCTTTTCCCCTTCCAAGCGCCGGGCCCGGTTGCTACAAGAGCGGCATGCCGGCAGGATTGACCCTTGGATTCATCGGCACCGGAAAGATGGCCACCGCACTGGCACGCGGTTTCATCCAGGCCAAACGCCTGGCCGCCCGGCAGGTGGTCGGTAGCGACCCCGACCCGGTGGCGCGGGCGCGCTTTGGCAAGGAAACGGGCGCCCGCACGGTATCGCGGAACGCCGAGGTCCTCGATCAGGCCAACGTTCTCCTGCTGGCCGTCAAGCCCGCCCAAGTGGATGAAGTCCTGGCCGAACTGCGCCCCGCCTTCACCTCCGCCCATCTGTTGGTCTCGATTGCCGCCGGCGTGCCCCTGAGCCGACTGGAATCCGCTCTGCCGCCGGGAGCGCGCGTGGTCCGCGTCATGCCCAATACCGCGGCGTTGGTCGGTGCCTCGGCCACGGCGTTTGCCCCGGGCCAACACGCCACCCGGGCGGACACCGCCCTGGTGCAAAGGCTTTTCTCCGCAGTGGGTTTGGCCCTGCCGATCCAGGAAGCCCTCCTGGACGCCGTGACGGGGCTGAGCGGCAGCGGCCCTGCCTACGTCTGTGCGTTCCTGGAGGCCCTGGTGGACGGCGGCGTGGCATGCGGCCTGCCGCGGTCCACGGCGCATCAGCTGGCGCTGCAGACCCTGCTGGGCACCGCGAAGTTGCTGAAGGAACGGGACCTTCACCCAGCAATGCTCCGGGAAATGGTGACCAGCCCCGGCGGCACCACCATCGAAGGGTTGCACGCACTGGCGGATGGGGCTTTTCATGGCGTCGTGATGAACGCCGTGCGCCGGGCGACTGAGAAGGCCGCCCGCCTGGGTCAAGGTTGACGCAGCGAGCTCGAGGCTGATCCGAGGAAAGGCGATGAGTTTTCCACCGCCTACAAAGGGACAGGCCAGGCTGATCTGGGCAGCGCTGACGGGCTTGGCCGTGGCCACGCTGGCTTTCTTGGTGGGGGCCTTGGTTTGGGCGCTGGGGCGTGTGCTGGACGTGCTCTCGCCGGTGCTCTGGCCGCTGGCGGTCGCGGGTGTGCTGGCGTACCTGCTGGATCCGCTGGTGGACCGGCTCGAGCAGCGGGGAGTGGCCCGCGTGCGGGCCGTGTTGCTGGTGTTCCTGCTGGCGATCCTGATCGTGACCGGATTGGTCGCCAGCGTGGTCCCACAACTGGTCGTGCAAACGCGCCAGTTGGTTGAAAACATCCCGACGTTCGTGGCCCGGCTGGAAGCGCGGGTGGAACGTTGGGCCACTCACCCGCCGGCCCTGCTCGACCAGACGTTGCGACGGCTTGGCCTGCCCTGGCTGCGCACCCCTGCGGAGACCAACTCACCCGCAACGCCGCCGGAGCCCGGGTCCACGACCGGCCCCGCCGCAGCCCCCCAACCCGCTGCACCCCACGGCCCGGGCTGGCTGGACCAGCTCGATCCGGAAACGGTGCAGAAGGTGGCCGCCTGGTCGGGCCGGGCACTGCGCACCGCCGGCAACTGGTTGGCCGATCAATTGTCCAAGGTCACGGGACTCTTCGGCGTGGTCGCCGGCCTGGCGCTCATCCCCATCTACCTTTTCTATCTACTGGTGGAAAAGCGGGCCATCACCGACTCCTGGACGCGTTACCTGCCGCTGCGGGATTCACGTCTGAAAGAGGAACTGGTCTTCGTGCTCCGCTCGGTGAACGACCATCTGATCGCGTTCTTCCGCGGTCAGGTGCTGGTGGCCATGTGCGACGGCGTGCTGTACGGAATCGGTTTCGCCCTGATCGGCCTGCCCTACGCGGCGGTGATCGGCGCCTTGGCGATGGTCCTGACGATCATTCCCTTTCTGGGGGCCATCGTCACCTGTGTGACGGCGTTGATCATCGCCGTGGTGACTTTCGGAGACTGGCAGCATCCGCTCCTGGTGCTGGTGGTCGTGGCGGCTGTCCAGGCCATCGAAGGTTACGTGCTGCAACCACGGATCCTGGGATCGCGCGTGGGGCTGCATCCGATGGTGATTATCGTCGCCATCATGACCGGCACCACACTGCTGGGCGGTCTGCTGGGTGGGATTCTGGCCATCCCGATGGCGGCGGTGCTTCGGGTGCTGTTGGCGCGCTACATCTGGCGTTCGACCACGGAGGACACCTCCCCGGTAGCCGCTCCGGTCGGCGGCACCTGAGGGAAGACCTGGTAAAGCAGCAGGTAGATCAGGACACCGGTCACCGAAACGTACAACCAGACCGGCCAGGTCCAGCGCGCCCAACGGCGGTGTGCTTCCCACCGTTTTCGCAGGGCCAGGGTCACCGTGGTCAGCACCATCGGGACGATCACCCCGGCCAGCACGGTGTGCGTCATGAGAATCACGAGGTAAAAGGGCCGGAACCACTCCGGCTCGCGAAAGACCGTGCGCCCAGCATGGGCGTGGTAATAGAGGTAGCTCACCAGGAACAGGGCCGAGAGCACCACGGCGCCCAACATGCACCACCGGTGCGCCTCCCGCCGGCCGCGGCGGATTTGAACGAGGCCCACGGTCACCAGCGTGGCACTGGCACCGTTCAACAGGGCGTTGATCCAGGGAAGATCCTGAAGCTCCATGCGCCTCGGTCCTCCGGGCGTCACGATTGGGATCCCGCCGGCTCCCGTTCCAGGCGACGGATCGTCCGCAAAATCCGCCGCTGCACCGTCTGGAAGTCCACATCCTCGCCCACGGTCTCGAAACTGGCCCGCAGTCGTCCCTGCCCGTCCACCAGCACGAACGTGGTACTGTGGATGAAGAGCTCAGCCGGATGGGAACGTTGCTCCTCCGGAATCTCCAGTGCGGTGAGTTTGAGGCCGTCCACGGCCAGCCGGGCGATCTGCTCCGGCGCACCGGTCAGAAACCACCACCGCCGGAAGTCGGCGCCGAACTTTTCCCCGTACCGCCGCAGAACTTCAGGCGTGTCGTAGGCGGGATCGGTGGTGAGGGTGACCAACCGCACGGGACGGTCCGCAGGCAATGCATCCTGCAGCATCTTCATGCGCCGGGTCAGGATCGGACACGGCCCGGCACAGCGGGTGAAGATGATGTCGGCCACCCAGGGATGTCCCCGCAGATCCGCCCGGGTGACGGCGATGCCGCTCTGATTGGTCAGGACGAAATCGGGCACAGTGCCCAGCACCGGCACGGGCGGTTCCGGATTCCTCCTCACGGCCACCAACGCCAATGCCAGCAAAACCGCCAATGTGAGGCCCAGCAGAACCAGTCCCACCCCCACGGTGCTCAACGAACCCGCCACACTGCGAGGGACTCCACCCGCGAACACGCCGCGTCCCGGGCAAAGGGTTCCCCATCCCGGTCTGCCGGCCGATTCATTACCGGACTTCGCACGCCTCCTGACGAACATGACGTCTCGTTAGACCGAAACCTTGCACCGCGCAAGGCCCGTTGCTGCCGGGTTCATCCCTGTCGGCTTTTGGAAAAGCGATGTCCGTCTCGAGCATGGACACGCCTCGAGGCACAGCCCGGCCACCGTCCTGCAGGTGTCACCGACCGCGGGGCCGTTCCCGGGCCGGCTCATCCCCGACCTCCACCCCGGTGCCCCTCCCTGGGGCGCTGGAGTTGGTTGAGCATTCGGTTCAGCCGGTCCAGTTCCCGGCTCATCTCCTCCTTTTGCTCGGCCGCCATGTCCAAGAGCTCGGCCGCTTCTTCGAGCTCCTCCAACACCTCCTTCAGCCCGGTGAGCACCTCGTGCATCCGTTGCAGGGCTTCTTCGATGGCGCGGGGGCGCGTACGCGGAGAGGTGTTCGCCGAGCCCGGCACAGACGTCACGGTGGCGCTTGCTCCGGGCGGCTTCCCCGGCAGGTGCGGCGCTCCAGAGGCGCCAGCCGGTTCCGGCGTTCCTGACGAATCAGTGTCCTCCACGGCGTGTGCCGGTCGGCACGCTGCCTGGACCTCTTCAGAACCCGTGTCAGACCGGGGCTGGGACTCCAAGCCGGATTCCGGCGCGGCGTCGTCCTGTCGGGCCTCGCCCCCGCCGCCATGCCGGCGCCGGCCGCCCCGGCCGCGCCCGCCCCGCCGCCGTCCACGAGACGGCCGGTCGGCTCGCTCGCCACCACCCTGGCTCACCGGTGCAGGTCCATGTTCAAACGCATCTCCCGTTACCATTGACATCCGCACCATCAAGCGGGCGGAGACCCACAAAAAGCAACTGCAATCTCGATCGCACAACCCGTCGCTTCGCGAACGCACGGGAGAACGACCGGCGCGAGCCGGCCTCACCGCAACTCCTCGCCGCAACTGGTGTTTTGCTTGTGGTCGGCTAGATTGAGTCCGCCATGCGAACGAAAGCCCGGTCCCAAACGGCTCGGTGGTGCATCGCCGCAGGTCTGCTTGCGGCAGGCGCCGGGCTGCTTGCCGCTGCACCGGCCGGTTCGGCTGAGAATCCCTACCTGGTGGTGGTCGAACGCAACATGTTCGACCTGAAACCGATGCCTCGGCCCGAAGAGACCGTGCCCGCGCCCCCTCCCCCGCCTCCCACCAAGATCACCTTGCAGGGCATCACGGTCTTGTTTGGGCGCAAGGAAGTCCTCCTGAAGATCCCGGAATCGCCTGCGCCGGGGCAACCGCCGCAGGAACGCTCCCTGATCCTGGGCGAGGGCGAACGCCACGGCCCCATCGAAGTGGTCCGGATCGATCCGGTGGCGCGCGAGGTGGAGTTTCGTGACTCGGGCAACCCGGTGACCTTGAAGCTGACCGATTTCATCGTGAAGACGCCGGTGGCGCCCACTCCCACACCCGCCCCCGGGGTCGTCAAACCTGCCGCGCCGGGCACCTCCCGTCCCGTACCTCCGCCCACTGTCAATCTCCCTCGACCCGGTACTCCCGTCGGTTCCACGATGGGAACAACCGTGAGGCCCAACCCGGTTGCAAATCAACCGACCCCAGGTTTCCCCTCCCGCCCGGTTCGGACGCTCCCCGCAAATACCGTCCCCTCAACCGTACAGGTCCCGCAACCCCAGCAGCCGCCGCTCTCCCTGGAAGAACAGATCGTGTTGATCGAACTGCAGCGACAGGCCACGCAGGACAAGGTCATGCGGGGCGAGCTGCCGCCACTCCCGCCGACGGAGCTCACTCCCACGCCACCGGTCCCGACGCCCACTCCACCCACCCCCACCGTCCCCCCGTTGCCGGGGAACTGAACCCAGGTCGATCTTGGACAGGCTGACTCCCGCAAAGCCGGGCGGCTTCGATCCGCGCAGCGCCGCAACTGGCCGCGTAAAGGTTCCCTGGACAAGGGAACGCACTTGTCATGGCAGAGGCTTCCATTCCACTTGGATTGGCCCGACCGCCGCGCTGCAGGGCTGCGCTGGCAGTAACCGAGAGCGCCGACCGACGCCACCGCCATTCCCCGGCTCCGAAAAAGCCAGGCGGCAGCCCTTGGAGATCTTTGCCCGGCACAGATTCACGAATGGTTACGGGGACGGACGGTTCCGCCCCGACGGGACCAAGGTACAAGGCCATAAGCGATCCGTCCCCTGGTTGTAACGCTCACTGCAGGTGAGTCCCGGGAATGGCGAAGCGATCGCGATCCGCCGCGCCGGTGGTTCCGGACGATCGCGCTCGTTTCGGATCTCTCTAGGTCCGGATCGGAACCGGCGGCACCGGTACCGGCGGCAGCGAAGGCGCAGTTTCGGATGCGGTTTCCACCTGCACCGGTTCGGCGGCCGGGGCGGGCACCGCCACACCACGGTTGAGCGCGATGCTGAACCCGACCAAGCCCGTGAAATAGTAGAACTCCGCGTAAAACGCGCCGAATACCACGATGAAATGCACCACACGCGCGCAGAACAACGCCAGGAGAAAGGTGTTGAGCATCTTGAGCTCGGGTGGTCCGTACCGGTAATTCCGCACCAGCACACGCCACGCCGCATACCAAAACCACAACACGCCGATTGCGCCCCAGACGCCCAGAGGGATGATGACCGACAGCGGGCCGTTGTGATAGTCCCCGGCCAGCTCGGCCAGCTCGCCCGGCGTCAGCTCCCCCTGCCCGCGCAACCGGTCATAACGCCGGAACTGAGCCATTTCCAGATCCCGCACGTTGATGGCGTAGCCCTTGCCAAGCCAGAAATACTTCGGCACGTCCACCACCACGCGCTGCCACAAGTCCAGGCGCCATTGCGTGGAAAGCCGCGCGTCTTCGCGAACCTGCTCGATCCCCAACCAGGGGATCCACGAAAGCGAGCGTTGGACCTGATAGGGCAGCCGGTGGGAAATGGGCAGCAACGAGACAAACAACCCGAAGAGAGCCACCCACAGCGGCAGGTACCGGACCTTGAGATATCCCTCCAAGTAGAACTGGAAGGTCAGGATCAACGCCGCCAGCACCACGAAGCTGCGGTACCCCCCGTAGGCGATACCGATGCTGAACAGGAGGACGATCGCCAGCCGCCACGGACGGCGCATGTCGAAAATGCCGCGCAACCCGTAGCGGGCCGTCATGTACCAGAGACCGCACAACGAGGCCGTCGCCACGCCGTACATGCGTCCCACGCTGAGCCCCGTGGGTGACGGCATGTACAATGCAGTCCGCTCCACCGGGAAGAAATAGTAGATGTACCGGAGCCACTCGGGCACCCACTGAACCACGCTGCTCAGCGCCAGCGTCAGCCCGCCCAGGAAGAACAGGCCGGTGTACCGAATCGCCTTCTCCGGAGGGATGGGCCGCGCACTGAGGGCGAAATAACCGAGAATGGCACCCGCCAGCGAGACATACCGACTGCCCCCACCAACCTCCGACCCCGTGAACCCGAATCCCGCACCACCCGTCAGGGCAAAGGTCACGGCCAGCACACCACTGAGGTAAACCAACGGCCAGGTCACCGACGGGACCACGATCGGTTTCTGGCGCCGGTCCAGGGCATACATCAAGAGGATGATGACAATGCTGACGCCGGTCAGAACCAGTCGCAGCGGCGGCCGGCCCGGCAGAAACGGCACCACGGCCAGAGTGTGCCAGGAAAGAATGAGCAACGGATGATGCCAGTTCAGCAGGATGGGAATCATCAGCACCAGGAACACCACCCCCAGCACGATAAACGAGCTGTAGTCCAAGGGCGTGGCCAGGAAGTAGCCCAGGACCACCGCCAGTGGCAGACAGATGGTGTACACCAGTGCCGAGCGTACGACTTGTCGCGGATCGCTCATGAGTCAGCCGTTTGCAGGCAAATGTCGGAAGCGAGGTTATCGCGGGACGCGGCCGCTTTCCAGTCCCCGATTTGGCTTTTTTTCAGCCCGCACCGGATGGTTGAACGCACCAGACCGCGGGGGCGCCGGTCTCCACCGCCCGGGCGAGGGTTGGCAACCTGACGGGCTGTGGTACAAATGACACCGTGCACAGCACAGGCAGCTTGGTCACGTTGGGAGAACCAAGGGCGGAGTCGGACCCGGAACATCCGCGACCCTGGGCGGTCGAATGCCGCGGGCTCGTCCGGCGTTTCGGCGGCGTTCCCGCACTGGACGGGGTTTCGCTCGAGGTCGCCCGGGGCGAGTTCTTTTCCCTCCTCGGACCCTCCGGATGCGGCAAGACCACCCTGCTGCGCATCCTGGCCGGTCTGGATCGTCCCAACGCAGGCACCGTGTGGCTGGCCGGACGGGACGTGACCGACGTGCCGCCGCAGCAGCGGCCGCTCAACATGGTGTTCCAATCGTACGCGCTCTTTCCGCACCTGAGCGTGTATGAGAACGTGGCCTTCGGCCTGCGCATGAGACGGCTGCCGGAAACGACCATCGCGCGGAAGGTGGCCGAGATCCTGGCGCTCGCACGAATCGAGGATCTCGCTCCGCGCCGGCCCGCCCAGCTCTCCGGCGGCCAGCAACAACGGGTGGCACTGGCGCGTGCCCTGGTGAATGAACCCGAAGTCCTGCTCCTGGACGAACCTCTGGGGGCGCTGGACCTTCAACTCCGGCGCCAGCTCCAGACCGAATTGCGCCAGATGCAGCGCCGACTCGGCCTGACCTTCCTCCACGTCACCCACGACCAGGAGGAAGCACTGGCCCTCAGCGACCGGATCGCCGTGATGAACCGCGGCCGAATCGAACAAGTGGGCCGGCCCCGCGAGGTGTACGACCGGCCGCGCACGCGTTTCGTGGCTCAATTCCTGGGCCTCTGCAACCTCATCGCAGGCCGTGCAGAAGGCGGCGACGGCCTGTGGATGCGGCTGACGACCACCGCGGGCCCGTTGCGCGCGGCGGTGCCCGATGGACCGCACCCTTCTGCCGCCGGACAAGAGGTGACCTTGGCCATCCGGCCGGAACGGGTGAAGTTGTATCCGGCGACCCGGCCTCCGCCCGGTGCCAATGGCTGGCACGGCCGGGTCGATGAGGTGATCTTTCGCGGGGCGGCGCTCGAATGTCGCATCCAGTGCGGCCCGGAACGTCTCTGGGCCATTTCATCCCCCGGCGACGGCGCTCAGCCGGTGCCGACAGTCGGCGAACCGGTCTTCTGTCACTTTCCTCCCGAGGCCCTGAACCTCCTCCATGAATGAGTCCTGGCTGCATGCCGACCCGGCGCCCGCCTTCCAAACGAACGGGCGCGCCCGGAAGACCCTCGACCGGTCCACTCGATGGACCGCGTGGTTCTTGTGCGGCCCCGCCGCACTCTGGATGGTGCTGTTCTGGCTGCTGCCGTTGCTGGGGCTGTTGGTGGTGGGGTTTCTCAGCCGCGGACCGGATGGCGAGATCACCGGACCCGTGACACTGGAGAACTACCGCCGGCTCCTCGGCTTTGGCGTATTCGGATTCGACCCGGTCTATCCACGGGTGCTGGTTCGGAGCCTCGTACTGGGTGCGGGAACGACCGCACTTTGTCTGTTGCTGGCCATACCCTTTGCGCTGTGGCTGGTCCGGCTGCCCGAACGGTGGCGTAACGTCGCCCTGACCTTGGTGGTGATCCCCTTCTGGACGAACCTCTTGGTCCGGACCTACGCCTGGCAAATGTTGCTGGGCCCGGACACCGCACTGTCGCGCCTGCTCCAAGCCGCAGGTTTGCTTGCGCCGGATCAGGGATTGTACCCGGGTTGGGGCGCGGTCTGGATCGGCATGGTGTGTGACTTCCTACCGTTCATGGTCCTGCCCGTTTACGCCTGCGCCGAGCGAATGGATTGGCGTCTGGTCGAAGCCGCGCAAGACCTTGGAGCGGGGCGATGGCAAACCTTTCGTCACGGCATCTGGCCGCAAATCCGCCCCGGCGCAGGCGCAGGCGCGGTCCTGGTGTTCTTGCCTGCGCTCGGACAGTTCGTGGTTCCCGATCTTCTGGGTGGGGCCCGACTCATGTTCCTGGGCAACCTCCTCCAGCAGCAATTCGGCGTCAGCCGCGACTGGCCTTTCGGTGCGGCGGTGGCCACCGTGGCCCTGTTGTTGGTCGCACTGGGCCTCTGGGCGTGGGAAAGGCGAGCATCCGCACGCGAACCTCTCACATGAGCACCGGCATGCATGCTTCCCGCCGCCGATCCGGCCGTTGGATGCACGGCCTGGCCGTATTTGTGTACCTTTTCCTCTACGCGCCGTTGGTCATGGTCACGGTGCAATCTTTCAACGCCGGCCGGTTCGGCACCCGTTGGGAGGGATTTACCACCGCATGGTACCGCGCCCTCCCACACAATCAGACGGCCTGGGAAGCCTGCCGGAACACCCTGGTCCTGGCGCTGACGAGCACCACCCTGGCCACGGTGCTGGGGACCACGCTCGCCTGCGGACTGAGCCGGGGTCGCTTCCCGGGCAGCCAGGCTCTCCAACGGGCAACGTCGCTCTCGGTCTTTCTGCCCGACATCCTTCTGGCGGCCGCTCTGCTGCTGGCAATGGCGGTCGTACAGACCTGGTGCTCATGGGTGCGCCCCGGGCTGCCCGCGATGATCGCCGCGCACGTGACCTTCCAACTCCCGTTCGTGGCCCTCGTGGTCCGTGCCCGGCTGGCCCGGCTCGATCCGGCCCTAGAAGAGGCTGCCCGTGATCTGGGCGCCTCCGGCTGGCGGCTCTTTTATCAGGTCACCCTGCCGCTGCTGCGGCCGGGCATCCTGGCAGGCTCGCTCCTGGCCTTCACGCTCAGTCTGGACGATTTCATCGTGAGCTTTTTCACCACCGGCCCGGGCGCCACCACCTTGCCGATCTGGATCTACGCCTCGGCCAAACGCGGGCTCTCCCCGGAGGTTCACGCCCTGTCCACGCTGCTGATCCTGGCCTCGCTCATCCTCACAGTTTCCCTCAACCTCGTGGAAAGGAAACCATGGACACCCGGTTGATCCTCTGCTTCGGCTTCCGAAGTCCGGGCCGCCTTCTGTCCTGGCTTCTCGCCCTGTGGATGGGACCGGCATCGCTCGCCGCAGCCGCGGAAGCCCGACTGAACCTTTTCATCTGGTCGGAGTACATTGACCCGGCGGTGGTGGCCGATTTTGAAAAGGCGCACAACTGCCGGGTGACCGTGGACCTCTACGAGGACAGCGAAAGCATGCTGGCCCGGCTGGCCAACGGCGGGGATGCCCTTTACGACGTGGCTGTGCCAAGCGACAACATGGTGCCGGTCCTCATCCGGCGCGGATTGCTGGCACCCCTGCGGCACGAGACCCTGACCAACCTCCGCCACCTGGACGAGCGGTTCCGGAATCCCGAGTATGACCGCGGACACCGGTACAGCGTCCCCTATCAGTGGGGAACCATGGGCATCCTGCTGCGGCCGCCGCCGGGCACTTCTCCCGAGGCCACCTGGGGCTTACTGTTCGACCCGGCACGGCAACCGGGCCCGTTTGTGCTCATTGACTCGCCTCGCGACCTTTTCGCCGCCGCCTTTCGCTACCTGGGCAGAAGCGTCAACACCACCAACCTGGCCGACCTCCGCCGGGCACTGGACCTCCTGTCCGCAGCCCGGCAAAGGGCCCTCGGGTTCGACGGCAGCGTGGGCGGAATGAACAAGGTCCTCTCCGGCGTGGCACGCGCGGCGATTGTGTACAGCGGCGAGGCCGCCCGAGCCATCCGCGCCGACACCAACCTCGTCTATCTCCTGCCGCGGGAAGGGACCATTCTCTGGGTGGACAACCTCGCCATCCCGGCCCGGGCGCCCCGTCGCGAGCTGGCCGAACGTTTTATCAACTTCGTCTTGGAACCCCGCAACGCCGCCCGCATCGCCCGGTACACCCGGTTTGCCACCTGCAACCGGGAGGCCCGGTCCCAACTCGGCCCCCGGGAAGCAAGCCACCCCGCCATTTATCCCGACGAGGAAACCCTCTCGCGGCTGGAGTACCTGAAAGACGTGGGCCCTGCGTCGCGCTGGTTTGACGAGGCGTGGACCCGTCTCAAGGCACGATAACTCCCCACTCCAAGTCAAGACCCCGGCGCAAGCGGGAACGGCACCGGTCTTTTGACCGGCCCGCACACGCATGCAGTGTCGGAAAAGAAAAATGGTGGAGGCGGGGGGAGTCGAACCCCCGTCCCTGACCGCGGTAGCCAGCGGCGCCTACATGCTTAGTCCGCAGAGGATGACGGCGACCGGATCACCTGCGGACGCGAATCCGACCGCCCTGACGGCATGGGATTTTCTCGGGCAGGCCCGCGCCGTCTCCGGACCCGACCCCAGCCTGCTGTGGCGTTCGTCCGGCCTAGCAGGCGTCAGCCGGCGAACGTCGCGGCGCATCAGGCCGCGAGAGCCAACTCTTCGTTAGCAGTTTTCTTTTGATGCGATGATTAACGAGGCCCACGCATCATCCTCGGCATGCCGCCTCTGGCGTCCGGGCCAGGTCGAAACCGGATCGCCCCCACGAGGCTGACTGCCTCTACCATGCTGCGCGTTGGCGGTCCCGTCAAGGCCCTCCGGCCGCTCCTTGGCGGGGTTCCGCTCCACCCCCTCCCTGCCCCCGGCCGCTTTTTCCCCAAACGCGCTTCCGCCTTGCAATGGGACGCCCCACCAGTAAAAGGAGCGTATGAACAGCTCGCGGCTCTGGCCCGCAATGGTGCGCGGAACCCGGACACTCGTGGTAGCGCTTTTCCTGCTTGCCTGCACACCCATCGGATGCGTCGGTCCGCGCAGCCAGATCACCCTCAGCCAGACCCAGTTGAACCGAGTAGCCGAACAGGTCCGGCCCTCCCTGGTGCGCCTCCGCGTCGTCAGCACCGATTACTACGACGGGCGCGACGTCAAGAGCCAGTCCGTGGGCAGCGGGGTCATCATCACCGAGGACGGCTACCTGATCACCAACCACCACGTCGCCGGGTGGGCCACCCGGATTTTTTGCACGCTGTGGAACCTCGAGGAGGTGGAAGGCGAACTGGTGGGAACCGACGCCCTGACGGACATTGCCGTGGTGAAGCTGAAACCGGATCGGCCGATGCGGTTCGTCCCGGCCCGTCTGGGCGATTCGTCCCGGCTGAGCGTGGGCGATCCGGTCCTGGCCATGGGCAGTCCCATGGCCCTCTCCCAGTCCGTCACCCTGGGCATCGTCAGCAACACCAACATGATCATGCCCCGTTTCATGGGTCCCTCGGCCCAGCTGCGTTTGGACGGAGAAAACGTCGGTTCCCTCGTCAAATGGATCGGACACGATGCCCCCATCTTCGGAGGCAACTCCGGTGGTCCGCTGGTCAACCTCCGCGGTGAAGTGGTGGGGATCAACGAGATCCGATTCGGCCTCAGCGGTGCCATTCCCATCAACCTGGCCCGTCGCGTGGCCGAGGCCCTGATCGCCGAGGGCCGCGTGCGCCGGAGTTGGCTCGGCCTGGATGTTCAGCCCCGGTTCAAAGGCAGCGACCGCGGTCGCGGGATCCTCATCTCCGGCGTTCTCCCGGGATCGCCGGCCGCCCGGGCGGGTTTGCAACCGGGCGATCTGCTCGTCTCGCTCAATGGCACGGCCGTGGACGTGCGGTTTGACGAGCAAATGCCCGAATTCATGCGCCTGGCCACCGCCCTGCCCATCGGCCAGCCCGTTCCCTGCACGGTCGAGCGCGAAGGCCGCGAAATCCACGTGACTCTTGTGCCCGTGGAACGCGGCGATTTCCTGGCCCGGCCCAGGGAGCTCCGGCCGTGGGGTATGACCGCACGGAATCTGACCCCGCTGTCCGCCTTGGAAATGAAACGGCCGGATACCAACGGCGTCGTCGTGACTTCCGTCCGGGCGGGCGGACCCGCAGGAGAGGCGCGCCCCCCGCTGAGCGCCGGCGATGTGCTCGTGGCCGTCAACGAGCAACCCGTGCGATCCCTGGCCGACCTGGAGCGGATCACCCACGAGCTGACCCGCGGCAAGAACGAGCCGGTGCCGGTCCTCGCCACGTTCGAACGGGCCGACAAGCGGCTCATGACGGTCGTGCGCATCGGCACCCGCGAATTCGAAGATCCGGGCCGGGAAGTGACCAAGGCCTGGCTGCCCGTGGAACTGCAGGTCATCACCCGACCACTCGCGCGCGGGCTCGGTCAACCCGACCTGCGCGGTTTCTACATCACCCGTGTTTACCCGCGCACGCCGGCCGAGCGCGCAGGGCTGCAGGTGGGCGACCTGGTCGTGGCCCTGGACGGCGAGCCATTGACCGCCACCAGCGCCGAGCACGCCGACGAGCTGAACGCCCGCATCCGACAGTACGACATCGGTTCGACGGTCACCCTGACCGTCCGCCGAAACGGTAAAACCCTTCAGATCCCCGTCGAACTCGCCCCCTCGCCGCGCCTGCCGCGCGAGATGAAGACCTATCGGAACGAGGCGTTCGAGTTCACCGCCCGCGACCTCTCGTTCTTCGACCGTGCCGAGGAACAGTGGCCGGAAGACCTCCAGGGCGCACGCGTCACCGAAGTGCGCCAGGGCGGTTGGGCGGACCTGGGAATGCTTTTGGCAGGCGACGTGATCCTGGAGGTGGACGGCCAGCCCGTGACAGACGTGGACAGCCTGCGCCGGCTGATGGACCGCGTGGCCGCCGAGCAAAAGAGCCCGGTCATCTTCAAGGTGCTCCGGGGCATCCACACCCGTTACCTCGAGCTCGAACCGCGATGGAACGATTCCCCTCGATCGCCATGAAAACCCCACTCAACTCCCTGAAGAGGCAGGCCTGTGCCCTGGCGGGATTGCTGTGCCTCGCTCCCGGCTCCGCCCAGGCGGACGATCTGGCCAGCCGGGGACGGGCCGTCTTTGAACAACACCATGCCGCCGTGGTCACCGTGCAGCTCGCCATGAAAACCCAGCTCTCCTTCGGCGGCCGGGGTGAATCGGGCAGTGAGAACCGTTCCGAGGCCACCGCCACGGTCATCCGGCCCGACGGACTGACCGTCACCTCACTCTCCTCGGTGGATCCCTCGGTCATGTTCAACCGGTTCTCCTCGTTGATGGGCGATGCAGGCGAACGGTTCCGCATGGAATCGGAGATCACCGATCTGAAGATCCTGCTCCCGGACGGAACCGACCTGCCGGCCGAGATCGTCTTGCGGGACCGCGACCTGGACCTGGTCTTTCTCCGCCCGAAGGATCCGCCGTCGCAACCCATGCCCTGCGTGGACCTCGAAAAGGCCGCCACGGCAGACGTGCTGGATCCGGTGATCACCATCACCCGGCTCGGCCAAGCGGCCGGGCGCGCACACGCAGCATCCTTCGAGCGGATCGCCGCCGTCGTGCGCCGGCCCCGACTGTTCTACGTGCCGGACGACACCATCACGACCACGACGCTCGGCTCGCCCGCCTTTGCCATGGACGGCCGCGTGCTGGGCCTGTGCGTGATGCGGACCTCCGCCGGTGCTCCGGGTGCCCTCTCCATCATGAGCGTGCAGGCGGACACCCAGGCGGCCGTCATCCTGCCGGCGGCCGACGTGCTCAAGGTGGCCCAACAGGTCCCGGCCCGAACGGAAAAGACCGGGACCGAACCCGCTGCGGACAAGCCTTCCCCACCCTGAGACCGCAGCCGTTCCCCTGCCGCCGGCCCGGTGACACACCGCCCGCCGGCCCGGTCATCCCACCAGTCCCTGTTCAACCGCCATGACTCTCGACCAAGCACGCAAACGTCACGCCGAGCTGGTCCGCGAGATCCGGATGCATGACCACGCCTACTACGTGGAGGCGCGTCCGAAGATCAGCGATCGGGAATATGACCGGCTTTTCCAGGAGCTGCTCGACCTGGAACGGCAGTTCCCGGAGTTGGTCACACCGGACTCGCCCTCCCAACGGGTGGGCGGCCAACCGCTGGAGGGGTTCCGCCGAATCCGCCACCGCGTCCCCATGCTCTCGCTGGAAAAAGTGCGGCCGGCCGATCATCCCACCAGGGCCGAAGAACCGGACGACGCCCTCCGCAAACAGCGCCAGGACCAAAACACGCTGAACGAGCTGCGCTCCTGGGATCTGAACCTGCGCAAGCAACTGCGGCTCGACCGACTGGAGTACGTGATGGAACCCAAGGTGGACGGCGTCTCCATCAGCGTGCATTATGAAAAAGGGAGATTCGTTTTGGGGGTGACCCGCGGCGACGGCACCACCGGCGACGACATCACCGCCAACCTCCGCACCATCCGCTCCATCCCTCTGGCCCTGCAAATCCAGGATCCACCGGCCCATCTGGAGGTCCGCGGCGAGGCATATATGGCGTTGAAAGATTTCGAAGCCCTCAACCGGCAGCTCGAAAGCGCCGGTGAGGAACCGTTCCCCAACGCCCGCAACGCCACGGCCGGCACGCTGAAGTTGCTGGACCCGCGCCTGGTGGCGCAACGCCCGCTCCGCGCCGTCTTCTACGGAATCGGCTACTGCGAGGGGATCGAGTTTCGTACGCATGCCGAGGTGTTGCAGTCTCTGCGGCGCTTCGGTCTGCCGACCCAGCCGGAATGGTGGCTGTGCCGGGACATGGACCACCTGCTGGAGATCTACCGTCGCGAAGTGGTCGCCGACTATCAGGAAGAAAAAGACCTGCGCTCCCGCCTGCCCTACGAGATTGACGGCATCGTCATCAAGGTCAACGACATGACGCTTTGGCCCCGCATTCCGGCCAAGGCACGTGCCCCGGGGTACGCCATCGTGCACAAACCGATCCACTGGATCGAACCGGCCGAAACCGTCCTGAAAGCCATCACCGTCCAAGTGGGCCGGACGGGCGTGCTCACCCCGGTGGCGGAACTCGAACCGGTGTTCGTCCAGGGCTCCACCATCTCCCGGGCGACGCTCCACAACGAGGACGAAATCCGGCGCAAAGACATCCGCATCGGCGACACGGTGGTCATCCGCAAGGCGGGCATGGTGATCCCCGAGGTGGTGGAAGTGGTCAAAAGCAAACGCCCTCCCGGCACGCGACCATTCGACCTGTTCGAACACGTGGGCGGACGTTGCCCGGCCTGCGGCGGGCCCATTGCCAGGGAACCCGTCTCCACCGGCGAGGGCCAGGAGGTCGCCTGGCGATGCCAGAACGTGGCCGGATGCCCCGCGCAGAAGGTCCGGCGCCTGGAGTTCTTCACCCAGCGCAAGGCGCTGGACATCGAGGGCATCGGAGGCATCGTGGCAGAGAAGCTCATCGAAAGCGGTCTGGTGGACGAGCCGCTCGACCTTTTTGAGCTGAAAACCGAGGATCTGGCGCGCCTGAACCTGGGGACCGAGGAAGCCCCGCGCGTGTTCGGCGAGAAAAACGCCCGCAAGGTGCGCGAGGCCTTGGAACGGGCCCGCACGCTCCCCCTGGGCCGCTGGCTGTTTGCCCTCGGCATTCCCAACGTGGGCGAGGTCACCGCCCACGACATCGCCTCCTTCCACGAGGATCTCGAAAGCGTGGCCCGGTCGCCCCTCCTGCAGGGTGTGGTCCGCCTGGAGGAGATCGCCCGGGAAGCCGAGGCCGTCAATCCCCACTCGCGCAAGAACCCGCCCCGGACGGAGGCCGAACGCCGGCGGCGCACCGAACAGTACGAAGCCCTCCGGCAGGAGGCCGAACGCATCGGCCGGGAGCTGGTCGAGGCCGGTTTCGCCCGGCCTGCCGCCCGCAGCGGCGAGGGCGGATTCCCGGCCTATGTGACCAAGGTCGGCCCGGTCGCTGCCCGCAGTGTGCTGGAGTTTTTCGCCTCGCCGGCGGGCAAACGCGTATTGCAGCGGCTCAAGGTACTGAAGATTCACCCACGCGGTGCCCGGGCCGCCGTCTCCGGCGGGCCGCTGGCGGGCAAGACGTTCGTCCTCACAGGGACCCTCTCGAGCTGGACACGCGAGGAGGCATCGGAGCTGATCCGCCAAGCCGGCGGACACGTGGCCGGATCCGTCAGCAAAAACACCGACTATGTCGTTGCCGGCGAAAGTCCGGGTTCCAAGCTCGACAAGGCCCGCGCCCTGGGCGTGCCCGTGCTGGACGAGACGTCCTTCCGGAAGCTGCTGGTGGAAGCCGGCGTTCTGAAGGACTCCGGCCAAACAACCGGCCGCCGTTCCGGCGGCGGATCCGCCCAACCGGAGCTTTTCTGACCGCCGCCGGGGCCCGCAGAACGGACCCCCTCGGCGGCCCATCCCGCTGGCTCCGGGCGCCGCCCGGCCGCGGCGAACCGGGGCTCAGCCCATCGCACGGTTCACCGCACTGAGCACCGCACGCACACCGGCCAGTTCGATGTTGGTGTCCACGCCCGCCCCCCAACGGGTCCGGCCGTCATGGAACCGAACCTGGATGTAGGCGATGGCGCTGGCTTCCTCGCCGGCGCTGAGGGCGTGTTCGCTGTAGTGGACGATCTCGAACTTCGGCACACCATGGCCCACCAGGCCATGAACCAGCGCGGCCAGCGGGCCGTTGCCCTCGCCGCGCACTTCCACCGGCTCGCCGTTGCGTTTCAAACGGGCCACGCACTCGACCCGTCCATCCCGACTCCGCGTTTCGAAGCTCACCAGCTCCCACGGTTGGGTGCGTTCCACGTATTCGCGCCAGAAAATGGCCTTCAGTTCCGCGCCGCTGACCTCGCGCCCCAACCGATCCACCTCGTCGTTGGCAATCGGACCGAACTCGCGCTGCAGCTCCTTCGGCAGCTCGATGCCGTATTCGTTCTCGAGCAGGTAGGCCACGCCACCCTTGCCGGACTGGCTGTTGACCCGGATGACCTCCCGGTATTGCCGCCCGATGTCGCGAGGATCAATGGGCAGGTAGGGCACATCCCAGTACTGCCGGTTGCCCTCGTTCCACTCCCGCAGTCCCTTCCGGATGGCGTCCTGGTGCGACCCGCTGAATGCGGTGAAAACCAGCTCGCCCGCGTATGGATGCCGCGGCGGCACCGTCATGCCCGTGCAACGTTCGTACACCTCCCGCAACCGGTTGATGTCGCTGAAGTCCAGTCCCGGATCAATCCCGTGCATGTACATGTTCAGCGCCACGGTGACGATGTCGAGGTTGCCGGTCCGTTCCCCGTTGCCGAAGAGCGTGCCCTCCACCCGCTCCGCGCCGGCCAAGAGCGCCAGTTCGGTCTTGGCCGTGCCCGTCCCCCGGTCATTGTGCGTGTGCACGCTGATGATCAGGGAATCGCGGTTGCGGATGTTGCGGCAGATCCATTCCACCTGGTCCGCGTACACGTTGGGCATCGCCACCTCCACCGTGTCCGGCAGGTTCAGGATCATCTTGTTCTCGGGTGTCGGCTGCCAAACCTCCATCACCGCCTCGGCCACTTCCTTGGCAAACTCCACCTCGGTCGCCGAAAAGCTCTCCGGCGAGTATTGCAGGCGCACTTCCGTGCCCCTGAGCCGCGGCAGGCGGTCCTTGATCATTTGTGCCCCACGCACCGCCACCTGGATGATCTGCTCCTTGGTCATGTTGAACACCACCCGCCGCTGGGCCGGAGAGGTGGAGTTGTACATGTGGATGATCACCCGGCGCGCCCCCACCAGGGACTCGATGGTCCGTTCGATGAGGTCCTCGCGTGCCTGGACCAGCACTTGGATCCACACGTCCGGTGGGATCCGGTTCTCCTCGATCAGGCGCCGGTTGAAGGTGAACTCGGTGTTGGAAGCCGAGGGGAAACCGACCTCGATCTCCTTGAACCCGCACTTTACCAAGGTCTGGAACATCTCCAGTTTCTGACTGACGTTCATGGGGATGGCCAGCGCCTGATTGCCGTCGCGCAGGTCCACACTGCACCAGATCGGGGCGCGCGTGAGCACGCGGTTGGGCCACTGGCGATCCGGCAGGTGCACCGGAGGAAACGGCTGATACTTCGTCCAAGGTTCTTTCAACATAATCCTCGCCTGTTGTTCGGCTGCCGGCCGGCACGACGGGAAACGGAAACCCCGCTGCCGGGCGGCAGCGGGGTTTCAACCAAAATCCAACATCACGAACAATTAAAACCCTGCCGCCGCGCCGCGCCCACGCAGCGCTCCCGACAACAGCAGCAGGTCTAGCCAACCGTTCATGACGCGCCCAACGTAGACCGCGCCCGGTCCTCCGGTCAAACAGTTTTTCACACCACGCCCCATGTGCCCCGCGGCCCCAAGCCATCGCTGCAGCTCTCACAAGGAACCGGCCCGCCACCCCGACGCGGGCGGCGGGCCGGCTCGCAAGAAGGATTGCCAACGCTCAAACCTTCTTGGGCAGGGCCGTCCAGGCGCCCTTGTTCTTGCTGCTCTTCACGCAGGTTTCGATGAAGGCGATCCCCATCCAGCCGTCCTCGACGTTCGCATACTTCGAGCCGTCGCATTGGAAGGGCTTGCCCTCTTTCCAAGCCCGGACGTCCGCCTCGAAACAGCGGTGCAGGCGGGCAAAGGCATCGTGGAATCCCTCCGGATGGCCGCTGGGGATGGTGACCTCGGCCAGCAGATCGGCCGGCATGTCTTTGGGCAGGAACCCGTCACCCGGAGTCACCGCCCCACGCCAGTAAACCCGGTCCGGCTGGCCGTTCAAATACACCACCACCTTCTCTGGTTCTTCTTGCCGCCACTCCAGCGTACCCTTGGTCCCAGCAATGACGATCCCCAGATCATTCTTGTGACCGATACAGATCTGCGAGGCGCGGACCAAGGCCTTGCCACCGTTGTTGAGCCGGCAGTAGATGGTGAAGTGATCGTCCAACGGCCGGCCTTCCACGAAGGTCTCCAGATGGGCGCTTACATGGGTGACTTCCAGGCCCGTTACATAGCGGAGTTGCATCAACGCATGGGTTCCGATGTCCCCACCACAGCCCGACAGGCCCGCCCGTTTCGGGTCTACCCGCCAGGCGGCCTGTTGCTGGCCGGTGGCCTCTAGTTTGGTGGCCAGCCATCCCTGCAGGTAGTAGCTGTCCACCCAGCGCACCTCGCCGATCAAACCGCTCCGAACAATGTAGCGCGACAACCGGCTGGTCCAGTGCCCCAAATACGTGTGCGCCACACCGAACGGAATGTTTCGCTTGCGCACCTCGCGCACCAATGCGTTGGCCTCCTTGAGGTTCAGGCACAGCGGCTTTTCACAAAAAACCGGAATGCCGGCCTTTAGGGCCTTCATCGCCGGGTCGAAATGCACATGGTTGGGCGTGACAATGAGTATGTAATCGAGCTTTTCCTCCTCGGGCAGCGTGGCGTTGGCGGCGATCATCTCGTCATAGGAACCGTACCCCCGGATGGGATACGCCCAGTTCGCCGCCTCTTCCAATGCGATCTTGGGATCTGGGAACAGCGCCCCCGCGGTCACACGCCGGGTGCCGTCCATGTTGATCGCTCGTTGATGGGGATGGACGATGAACGCGCCGCGTCCACCGCCGACCAGGCCGACATTGAGAGGTCGCTTTGACATAGGCTGCTGGTTCGTCTTGCTCGTGATTGGTTTGGCTCGGGACAGCCGCGGGCCGGCGCTCTCTCCGACCGCGCGCCCCGGCGGCAGAGTAAACCGCCCCCGCCGGCAACTGCCAAGCTTTTTCCCCCAACCGTGGAGGAGCCTGCATGCAGGTTCGCCAGAATCGGACCGATCCTCAGCGGGCCATCCCTTTCACGCACAGCCCTTGCCCGATCGTAGAAAAAGAACTCAAGCCGCCGCCGGTTCACTCCGATACGATGGTGACCGGGACCTTGCATCGAATACGCGCAAGCACGCATGCGCCGATGAAAAGATGCTGGTGGATCGTTCTGGCGCCGGCCTTAAGCGCTTGGCTGGGGGGGCGGCTCCTCTGCCCATCTCTATGGAGCGCATCCTCGGAAGTACCCATTACCTCGGTCGCGCAGTTCTGGTCGGTCCCGACAACCGACTTTGCCCGGGGCCTGCCGGTGCAATTGGAAGGGGTGGTGCTGTACGAAGATCCGGAGTGGCATCTCTTTTTCCTTCAGGACGATACGGGCCTCTCCTACTTCAGACCTCCGGACGACCTGGGCGGATGCAAAGCAGGTGACCGTGTGCGAATCACAGGAACCACCGCCCTGGTAGGCACGGACCGCCGGATCATCAGCATGCAGGTGGAGGTGCTGGGAACGGCCAGCCTGAGTACGGCACCGACTTTGCCCCTGCATGAATTCACCAATGCCAGTGCGCAGGCTCTACGGGTGTCGCTCCCGGGCGTGGTTCGCGCGGTCGAGCCTCTCGACGGGAACCGAGCCCGTCTGATCCTCGACATCGGTGCCGGGCGGATCCAGGTTCTGGTGCGTAGTGCTCCACCCGAATTGCTCCTCCCGCTTCTCTACGATGTCGTTCGCGTGGTCGGATTGCGCGTCCCTGCTCGCCAGACAAGTCCGGACCGGTTGCCCGTGGAAGTGCTGGTAAAGGATCTCGAGGACGTACAGGTCCTTCGGGCAACCCCGGACGACCCGTTCCAAGCCCCGTTGACCACCGTCGCCAATCTGCAGGCGAGTGCGAACGTCCAGCCGCCCCTCTCCCTTCACAGGATCCGCGGTCGGGCGCACGACCAGGTGGTGGGCCGGTCTTTCATGCTGGAGGACGGAACCGGCCGGATCGAGGTATACAGTTCCCAGCCCCTGGTGTTGACCAACGGCAGCCAGGTCGAGGTTGCCGGATTCCCCACCCGGGTGGGGACCAATCGTCTGGCGCTCGATGAGGCGGTGTTTCGTTGCACCGTACCCGGATGGGCCGAGGATGCAGCGGTGACCAATCGATTGTTCGACTCCATCCCGGACATCCGAGCCCTGACACCCGAGCAAGCCGCCGTCCGGAGCCCGGTTTCCCTGGAAGCCGCCGTGACCTACCATGACCCGAACTGGGGCGTCCTGTTCGTTCAGCAACGGGACAGCGGCATCTATGTCCAGTGTGCCCAACCCCCTCCGCCCTTGCGGCCGGGAGACTGGGTTCGCATCGAAGGTGTCACTGGACCAGGCGGCTACGCGCCCATCATCGAACAGGCCAAGGTCACCTTGCTCGGGCAGGGTGAACCACCCCCTCCGGTGCCCGCCCGCGAATCGGTGCTGTTCTCAGGGTTGTTGGATTCCGTTTGGACGGAGGTGCGTGCCCAGGTTCACACCGCCCGCAAGGTTGGGCCCAATCTGGAACTGGAACTCCGCACGCCCCGGGGCGGCATTCAGGCATGGCTTCAGGGCTGGGGCGACCGTCCAGTACCGGAAGAATGGATCGGACTGCCGGTCAAGGTCCAGGGCGTGGTGGGTTCCCGGTTCAACGCCCTGCGCCAGTTCACCGGCGTAACGTTGCACATCCCGGGAGAGTCGTTCCTTCACTTCCTCGAGCCTGTGCCAGAGGATCCGTGGGACCGGCCGGTGACGCCCATCCGCGAACTGCTCACCTCCCGCTCGACTGCTCACGATCTGCCTCGGACCAAGATTCGGGCAGTCGTCACCCACGTCCAAACCAATGGCTGGACTGCCGTGGAAGACGCCACGCGCGGCCTTTGGTTGCACCTGCCGGATTCGGGGCTCGAGCCGGGGCAAGAGGTCGAGATCCTGGGGTTTGCCACCACCCGCGGGACCTTCCCCACCTTGGAACACGCGGTCGTTCGCGTCGTCGGCCGCATGCCGCTGCCCCGGCCGGTTCGCGCCACGGCTGCCGCCCTCTTTACGCCGGAGCTGGAAGGCCGGCGCGTCCAGGTGGAAGGAACCCTGGTGGAAAACCAGGCCGACCTGACGCGGCCCTACCTGTTGCTGGATGAAAGCGGCAGTCTGCTTCACGTCTATCTCCCTGCGGATGGTTCAGCCCGACGCGTGCGCCATTGGAAGCCGGGCAGTCGCGTGGCAGTGACCGGCACCTGCCAGCTCCAAGCAGATGAGTGGGGACGACTCCGTGCCGTGCGACTCCTGACCACCTCGCCCGCCGACCTGCGCCTGCTGGCCGGTCCACCGGTCATCACGCGAAGGCACCTGGCATGGATCGGCGCGGGCACGGGTCTGGCCGCCCTGTTGGCCCTGCTTTGGAGCTTCACCCTCCGACGGAAAGTTCAAGCCCAGACGCGTTTGCTGGAGGAACAGTTCAAGCGGGAACTCGACCTGAAACAGCGTTACGAAGACCTCTTCGAAAACGCCGGAGACGCGGTCCTCTTCCTGGATCCGGAAGGCCGCCTCAGTGCCGTCAACCGGGCCGCCGAGAATGTGCTGGGAGCAGCCAGGGATCAACTGCGTGGCCGGCTGTTGACCGACCTCCTGCACCCCGAAGACCGCCCGAAGGCGCTGGAGGCCCTCAAAACGATTCGAGAGGGTGGCTCCTGTGCGCCGTTCGAAACCCGTCTGCTCCCGCGCAACCGGAAGGAACCCGTGCTGGAGCTGCACCTCCAACCCGTCAAACGCGACGGGCAGCTCATCGGCCTGGAATGCATCGGGCGCGACCTCTCCGAACGGCGCCAGCTCGAGGTCCAGCTCCGCCAGATGCAGCGGCTGGAGTCGGTGGGACAACTGGCCGCCGGCGTCGCGCACGATTACAACAACATCCTCACCGTGATCCTCGGCCATACCGGCATGTTGTTGCACGAGGAAACCCTGCCGACGCAGTTCCGCGACTCGATCAAGGAAATCCAGGACGCCGCCGCGCGTGCCGCAAATCTCACCCGCCAACTGCTGGCCTTCAGTCGCAAACAAGTGATGAAAGCCCAGCCGACCAACCTCAACGAGGTGGTCAGTGACATGGCCAAAATGCTGCGCCGTCTGCTCGGCGAACACATCGAGCTGGTCCTCCAGCTCGATCCCTCGCTCTCGCCCATCCACGCCGATGTGGCCATGCTCGAACAGGTGATCGTCAACCTGGCGGTCAACGCCCGCGACGCCATGCCCGACGGCGGCACCCTGACCGTCCGTACCGAGACCGTCGAAGTGACCCGAGAGCAGATGGAACACTGGCCCGACGCCATACCCGGACGGCACGTCCGGCTCACCGTCACCGACACCGGCATCGGTATGGACGCCGAGACGCTGCAACACATCTTCGAACCGTTTTTCACCACCAAACCGTTCGGGAAAGGTTCGGGCCTGGGCCTGAGCACCGTGTACGGCATCGTTAAACAACACAACGGCTGGATCGAAGTGGAAAGCCAGCCGGGCCAGGGCAGCAGCTTCCGCGTTTATTTCCCCGCTCTGAAGGCCCCGGCCCGCATGGCCGCCACATTGGGAGACCCGGCCGGCCGCGCACCACGCGGCAAGGAAACCATCCTGGCCGTGGAGGACGAGCCGGCCCTCCGTCTGATGCTGGCCAACGGGCTGCGCCGTCTCGGCTACCAGGTGTTCGCCGCCGCCAACGGCCAGGAAGCGCTTCAAATCTGGGAAAAACACCGCGACCAGATTGACCTGGTCATCACGGACATGGTCATGCCCGGCGGCATGAACGGCACCAACCTGGTCAACCGGCTGCGCGCGGACCGTCCTCGTCTGCGCGTGATTTTCTCCAGCGGGTACAGCCAGGAATTGTTTGGAGCGGATCTGAACCAACTGCCCGGCACCTTCCTGCCGAAGCCTTACACGCCCACCAAACTGGCCACCGCCGTTCGAGCCTGTCTGGACGCACCACCCCCGCCGGACGCTCCCACAGCCCGAGCCGAAACCGCCACCGTCTGAGCCCGCCGGGCCCGTGCCGCCTCACCAGCCGTCCGCATCCGGATGGCACTCGCCGCGCAACCCGGCCGAACCCGACCTTTCCCCAGCCCGGCCGGCATCCTGCCGGGCACGGTGGATTCGAACCGGATACACGGCCGCGCGCCCGGGTCCTTGGGCCACAGAGGGTTCATGCGACCGGCTGTCCACGCGATCCGCCGAAGTTGCGCACGCCGGCGGCCGCACCCGCTCTCGATCCCCTTACGGCCCGGGATCAGCGCCGGCGCGTGGCCCGGTTGGCGCCCTCTCCCACCGACCAAATGATTTCCTCCACCTGGCCGTCCGACCCGGGTTTGAACTCGATCTGCAGGTCGGTGGATTTACCGAAAAACTTCGTCTCGGACTCCGCGTACAAGGTCACGCTTTCACCCCCGATCCGGGCCACCAAATAATCGCCGTCCCGCGTGATGGTGATCTGGTCGTAGCGACCCGTGTACCGGTCCAGGAGGCTTCGCGGTAGCAGATACTCCGGCTTCGTGGGAGGCCCCAGTTCGCGCACCCAGATGTTGCGGAATCGTACCGGATTGCCATGGTCCTGCAGACTGATGGGCAGCTTCTGCGGATGTGCCCGGTACGGCGGGCGATTGATCCACTGCGTCGGACCCGTCAGGGGCACGTGATACTGCACCAACACGCCATTGTGAAACACGGTCAGCCGCGCCGGTTCCACCAGGCGCCCTTCCGCATCGAATCGCGGGGCCAGGTATACCACGTCATAGGTTTGCCACTGGCCCGGCGGCCGCGACGCGTTTACCAAAGGGGGATACTGTCCATATACCGCCGCGGCCTGGCCATCTGCATAGGTCTCGTTCTCGTACGAATCGAGGATCTGCACCTCGTACCGGTCCAGGCCGAAAAAGAGCCCGCTGTTGCCCCGGCCCTGGCCGGATCCCTCGGGTTTGGCCGGCGCCGCCCATTCAAGGTGAAGCTGGACATCTCCGAAACAACGTCGGGTCCGGATGTACCCGCTGCCCGGCGTGCACTCCATGATGCCATCACGCACCACCCATTTGGAGGGTGAACCGTCCATGGCACACCAGGCGGACAAATCCCTGCCGTCGAACAGAACCACGGCATCCGACGGCGGCCGGCCGGGCTCGGCCTGGGTACTGGGCGCCGGCGGCACGATCACCGGCGGGCGCGGACGCGTCCGATCATGCGGAATCCAACGCGGATCCGGTTCAGACGGGGGAAATCCTGCATGAATCGTTACCAGACCACTCAGCAGTACGAGGCCCGGAGTGCACAGCAAAAGAAACGATCGTGACGCTTTCATGGCATTGTCGGTTGAGTGTTTCCGGGGCCCGAGGGACCCGGGCCCACGCGCGCGCAGCCTATGCCGGATGAGCCAGCCACACAAGCCACGGCTGCACCCGACCGTCGGAGGCCCCGCACTCCGGATGGCTCAGGCTGCCCCGGCCCGGCCGAGTCCCGGTCACACCACGCTCACCGCAGGGCCGGCCAGGCTTGACCGCACCCGTCAACCCGGGCCTTCATGGGCCCATGCAACACGGTGGGACACGATTCTTCCGACTCCTCAGCCCGATTCTAGCAGCCTGCTGGTGCCTGGCCGCCGCAGGCCTCGCCGCCTCCCCAACCCCGCGCGATGCTCTGCCCTCCCTCCGGCCCTGGCAGGCCCAATGGATCTGGGGCCAGGACAGCGACCTGCACGGTTACAACCAGGCAGTCCTGGCGCGGAAGTCGTTCCGGATGGACGAATGTCGCCGGGCCACCCTTCGCATCACCGCCGACACCTGTTACCGACTCTGGATCAACGGGACCTGGGTCAACGACGGCCCGTGCCGAAGCTGGCCGACTCATTTTCAATACGACGTGCTCGACGTGACGCCCTACCTCCGGCCCGGGCGCAACGAACTGCGAGTACTGGCGCGCTACTTTGGCGCGGGCGATTTCCATCACATCCCCCAACAAGCCGGCCTGCTGGCCCAGTTGGACATCGAGACGCCATCGGGGCGCTTCCTCACCGTGGCCACCGACCGTTCATGGGAGGTGGCCGCCTACCCGGCACTCCTTTCGCGCACGCCCAAGATCAGCATCCAGATGGGACCCTGCGAATGGTTCGACGCACGCGCGGCCGACGCCCTCCGCTTCCGCCCGGCCCGGGTCCTCTTCCCCGCCGAAAAGGGCCCCTGGCAGGATCTGCGCCCGCGCGATGTGGCGCTCCTGACCCGTGCGCCGGCCTCGTTCCAGTCCCTGCTCCACGCAAGGGCGGTCCGGGCGGAAGGATGGAACTTCTGCGTGCCGGCGGCGCGGCTGGTCAATCCCGGTCTCATCGAGGCAAACCATCACGCCAGTTGCGGCTTCGGCATGGCCACCGTCGTGGAGGTGTCTGCGCGCACCCGACTGCACATCCGCAATGACGGGATGAAGCTGGCCCTTGACGGACAACCGGTGCAGCGGGAGATGGAACTATCCCCCGGCCGGCATTTGCTGCTGGGTTTCTCCCTCCGACTCTTCGGCCACGACAAGGAAAAGGCCGTCCGATTTCTCGAACCGGAGGGCTATCGCCTGGTCAACCCCCTGGATCCGGATGCAGAGAATCCCTGGGTCTTCCTCTCTCTGCCCGAGTTCGCCGTCGCCACCAACGACCTGGTTTGGGTGCAGTTCCGGGACCTGGACCCGCGTCTGGGAGGTCTGGCCCGTGCTTATGAAGAACAGACCGACACCTGGCTGCGGTCCGTCACCAATCTCACACTCCTGAAAGAGCGGCTGGGAACGCGCTGCAAGGTTTTGCCCGCGGAAAAGATGTTCGTCGAGGACGTCTTCTGGCGCTTCACCCACTGCCAGGTGCTCGAAAACACGCCCATGCGAGTGGACAACCCGTCCGGCATGCTCCACGACAATGCCGAAGTCACGGTGGTCCATCCGCCACCCCGGGGCGACGTCGAGCTGTTGCTCGACCTGGGTGAACAACGCGTCGGCTACTGGACCTTCGACCTGGAAGCCGACGCGGACACGATCGTGGACATGGCCGCCGTGGAATACATCGCACCCGACGGCCGCATCCAGTGGCCGTGGGTCAACCGCAATGCCATGCGCTACATCACCCGCGCCGGACGCAACGCCTATGTCTCCGTCCAACGACGCTCCGGACGCTACGTCTTCCTCACCCTGCGCAACTTCCGCACACCCGTCCGCATCCGGCACGTCGGCGTCATCGAGTCCACCTACCCGGTCGAGTACCAGGGAGCCTTCCGGTGCAGCGACGCGCGCCTGACCGAGATCTGGAACATCTCCGCGCGCACCCTGAAGTTGTGCATGGAGGACACCTTCACCGACTGCCCGCTCTACGAACAAACCCACTGGGTGGGCGACGCCCGGAACGAAGCCCTGTTCGCCTACGGTTTGTTCGGTGCTCACGACCTCGCCCGTCGTTGCATCCGGCTCACGGCAGAGTCGCTGGACCGCTTCCCCATCGCCGGTTGTCAGACGCCCTCCTCCTGGGACGTGCTCATCCCGGCCTGGAGCTTCCTCTGGGGGATCTCCATCTGGGACCACTACTGGGAAACGGGCGACCGCGACTGGCTGCGAGAGGTTTACCCGGCCATGATCCGCAACCTCGAAGGTGCCGCCCGCTACGTCAACGAACGCGACCTCTTCTCCGCGCCGTTCTGGAACTTCTTCGACTGGGTCAACCTTGACCAGGGCCGGCAAACCGTGCTGCACAACTCCTTGCTCCTGATCGGGGCCATTGACGCCGCCCTCCGGGCGGCTGAAGTCCTCGGAGATGCCCGGCACACGCCGGGCCTGCGCCGTCTTCGGGAACGCCTCACACGCGGCGTGCAGCAGCTCTGGCTCCCGGACCGGGGCGCCTATGCCGACGCCGTCCGCGAAGATGGTTCGCTCAGCCCCGTGATCAGCCAGCACACTAGTTTTCTGGCCTTGCTTTTCGACGTCGTGCCCGGGGAATACCAGGCAGCAGCCCTGCGGAATCTCACCAATCCACCTCCCGACATGGTACAGGTGGGCTCCCCGTTTGCGGCGCTTTACCTTTATGAAGCGCTGGAAAAATACGGACTGGAAGAACGAATCGTGGGCGAGATCTACCGGCATTACCTGCCGATGCTCGAGGCGGGCGCCACCACCGTCTGGGAAAGTTTCCCCACCGGCACCACCGGCGGAGGCCGGTTCCCCACCCGCAGCCACTGCCACGCATGGTCTTCGGCTCCGGTGTACTACCTGAACCGGATCATCCTCGGCATCGTCCCCACCGCGCCCGGGGCGGCGGAAGTCCGCATCAGCCCGCGCCTATTCGACCTGAGTTGGGCCCGGGGCCGCACCGCCACGGTGCGCGGCCCCGTGGAAGTCGCCTGGCGCCGCGAGGACCACGTGCTCCACGTCACCTACAGCGTCCCGCCGGGCGTAAAGGCCCGCTTCGAACCGAACCCGTCCCACGCAGGGCTCCAGATCATCGTCAACGGCCGGCCCTGGACTGACAGCGCGCCCTGAACGCCGCCTCCAACCCCTTCCGACTGCAAAAGCCGCCATCATCGCACCTTCGCGCCGGCTGCCGCCCGTGCAAAAAACCGCGAGTGGCGCGCACAAAATCGTGATTTTTTCGTTCACGCCCCCGGACTATCCTGACGGGCATTCGACAAAAGGGAACACCGAGATGCTGTACTGCGAAACAGGTTCCGCCACGGCGCAACTCACGGAGGCCGATCTCCGCAAGGCATTGTTTGCCGCTTTGGACCGGCTCGGCCCGCGGCAACGAGTGCTGGTGGTGCCGCCGGATTTCACGCGGTTTCATTCCCAGGCCGGTCTGCTGACCCGGCTGGTGTACGAGTACTACGGTTCCCGGCTGGTTGACGTCCTCCCCGCACTGGGGACCCACAGCCCCATGACGCCCGAACAGATCGCCGAGATGTACGCCGGCGTGCCCCCCGGGCTGTTCCGCGTCCACAACTGGCGCACCGGCGTGGTCACGCTGGGCGAGGTCCCGGCCGAGTTCGTCCGTGAAGTGTCCGAAGGCACGGTGGACTTCCCCTGGCCCGCCCAACTGGCACGGCTGATTGGGGAAGGCAACCACGACCTGGTGCTCTCCATCGGTCAGGTGGTGCCGCACGAGGTCATCGGCATGGCCAGTTACAACAAGAACCTCTTCGTGGGCACCGGCGGCGCCGAAGGAATCAACAAGAGCCACTTCATCGGCGCAGCCTACGGCATGGAACGGATGATGGGGCGCGCCGACACGCCGGTGCGGCGCATCCTCGACTACGCATCCGACCGATTCCTCAAAAACCTGCCCGTGGTCTACATCCACACCGTCGTCAGCCGGGGCGAGGACGGACGGCTGCATGTCCGGGGGCTGTTCATCAGCGACGACCGGTCCGGCTTCGAAAAGGCCGCCGCCCTCTCCCTGCAGGTCAATTTCGAGATGGTGGACGAGCCTCTTCGCAAGGTGGTCGTGTACCTCGACCCGGGCGAGTTCAAGAGCACCTGGCTCGGCAACAAGAGCATCTACCGCACCCGCATGGCCATGGCCGACGGAGGCGAACTCATCGTCCTGGCACCGGGTCTGCGAGAGTTCGGTGAGGACCCGGAGATTGACCGGCTCATCCGCAAATACGGCTACCGCGGCACACCCGCCACCCTGCAGGCCGTGCGGGAACAACCGGAATTGCAGGCCAACCTCAGCGCCGCCGCCCATCTCATCCACGGCAGTTCGGAAGGTCGCTTCCGCATCATTTACTGCCCCGGTCACCTCACGCGCGAGGAGATCGAAGGGGTCGGATTCGAATACGCCGATCTGGCAACCATGCTGCGGCGGTATCCGCCCGACCGGCTCCGCGACGGCTGGAACACGCTGCCGGATGGGGAACAGGTTTTCTTCATCTCGAATCCCGCCCTGGGCCTGTGGGCCTGGCGCGGGCGCTTCGTCTGAACGGATTATGGCAACGATGCAACTCCCGTTTCGGGTCAATCTGGAAGGCCGGGTGGCTCTGGTCACCGGCGGCGGCGGCGTGCTGTGCAGCGTGATGGCACGGGCCCTGGCCGCCTGCGGCGCGCGCGTGGCCGTGGCCGACCTCAAACAGGAAGCCGCCGAGGCCGTCGCCAAGGTCATCCGCGAGGAAGGGGGCACCGCCCTGGCCGTGCCCTGCGACGTCCTGCAGCGTGACAGCCTCGCCGCGGCCAACGAAACCGTCAAACGCGAGCTCGGCCCGGTGGACATCCTGATCAACGGCGCAGGTGGCAACCACCCCAAGGGCACCACCACCCATGAACACCTCCGGCCGGAAGACCTCCAGGCCGCCCAGAAGGAGGTGGTCACCTTTTACGACCTGGACCCGAAGGGCATCGAATTCGTGTTCAACCTGAATTTTTTGGGCACCCTGTTGCCCACCCAGGCTTTCACGCGGGAAATGGCCGCCAAGGGACGGGGCGTGGTCATCAACATCTCCTCCATGAACGCCTTCCGCCCCCTGACCAAGATACCCGCCTACAGCGCCGCCAAGGCCGCCGTGAGCAACTTCACCCAGTGGTTGGCGGTCCACTTCTCCAAGGTCGGCATCCGCGTCAATGCCATCGCGCCCGGATTCTTCGTCACCGAGCAAAACCGCTCGTTGCTCCTCCGGTCGGACGGCACCTGGACCCCGCGGGCCCAGACCATCCTGGCGCACACGCCCATGGGACGATTCGGTGAACCCCCGGACTTGATCGGCACCCTCCTCTGGCTGGTCAGCGATGAAGCGGCCGGGTTCGTCACCGGCGTGGTGGTCCCCGTGGACGGTGGCTTCGCCGCTTTCAGCGGAGTCTAAGCCGGCCCAGCCGGGCCTTGCCGGAATGTCCCGGCACGCGCACATTACCGCACGAGCGGAATCGGCCCCGGGCGGGCGCCGGGACCCTGCCGCTCCCCGACCCGGCTGCCGGCCCGTCCCGACCGGGCCCGCTCGCTCGCGGGACCCGTTCGGCGTGTCGCCTGCGGCGGCATCAGCAGCCATGAAGAAAGGGAGCAAACGAGAGAAAAAATCGCGGCGCGTCTTGGTGGCACTCGGCTGGTACGACTACCGACTTCACCGGGGCATCGAACGTTATGCCGAGGAGCACGGTTGGTCCCTGTCCGCCAACCTCGCCCGTGAAAAGGTCCTCCCCTGGGGATGGGAGGGGGACGGCATCCTGGCCTGGCTCGGTGCCTGGGACGAACTGGCCGAGTTCGTCGAACGCCAGAACAAGCCCACCGTGGATTTCAGCTACCGCCGCCCGCACCTCCAGTTCCCGCGCGTCCTCGAGGACCACGCCCACGCCGCCCGGCTGGTCGCCGAACATTTCCTCTCACGCGGGTTCAAGAACTTCATCTTCTACAGCGACTCGCCCAACTGGTCCTACGAAGAACGAGGGCAGGGCTTCCAAGCCGCGCTGGCCGAGGCCGGCCACTCCTGCCTCTGGCTCAAATGGTACGAGTCGTCCTGGTTCCGCCAGGATCGCGAACAATGGTCCCGCAAACGTCTCTGGCTGGCCACCAAACTCCGGCGCGCCCCCAAGCCCGTGGCCGTCTTCGCCGCCAACGATCAACACGCCCTCGATGTCCTGGAAGCCTGCGAGTTCGCCGGCCTGAAGGTGCCCGACGAAGTCGCCATCTGCGGTGCCGAGAACTACCTGCTGGCCCCCGATGCCATGCAGACGCCCATCTCCAGCGTGGACACCAACCTCGAACTGCTCGGTTATCGCGGGGCCGAACTGCTCGACCAGCTCATGAACGGCCGGAAACCGCCTGCCAAACCCATCCGCATCCCGGCCGCCGGCGTCGTGGTCCGCAAGAGCAGCGATCTGCTGGCCGTGCCCCATCCCGGCGTGGCCCGCAGCCTTCGTTTCATCTGGGAACACAGCCACGAACCCATTTCCGTAAAAGACCTCGTCGGCGTGGCCGCCATGTCGCGGCGCGCCCTGCACAAGGCGTTCGTCGAACACCTCGGACGCACACCGGGACAGGAACTCCACCGAGTCCGCATCGAGCGGGCGCGAAAGCTCCTGGCCGAAACCGATGACAAGCTGGATGTCATCGCCCGCGCCTGCGGCTATCAGAGTACCAACAGCTTCTGCGTCGCCTTCAAGCATGCCGTCGGCATGTCACCCAGGCAGTTCCGTGAAAGCCTGGCCAAGTAATCCTCACAACGAAATGGTCTCCATCCACCTCCCGTCCCTGAACATGAAACCCGGAACCTTGCCCCCATCCCTCCGCACCATTCCACCGCACTTCCGACCCTCCTCCCCGTGGCCGGTGCTCCTGATGGCCCTGACGCTGGCTTGTGCCGCCTTTGCCGGCGACAACCAGCGGGAATGGAACGTGCGGGACTTCGGCGCCAAGGGGGACGGTCGGACGGTGGATACCCGCGCCATCCAGGAAGCCTTGGACGCCTGTAGCCGGGCCGGCGGAGGAACCGTTCGAATCCCGCCCGGCACCTACCTCACCCAACCCCTGCGGCTCCACAGCAACCTGACCCTCCTGCTGGAAGCAGGCGCCGTCCTTCAGGCCACGCGCGAACCCCGCGACTTCATGAAGGAACCGGGCGACTGGCTCCAAGCCCGCAGCAGCAGCGATTTCCTTCCCCTCCTCTCCGGCAGCCGGCTCACCAACGTCACGATCACCGGCGCCGGCGTCGTTGACGGCGCCGGCGAGGTCTGGTGGCCGGCCGCGGAGGAAGCCCGCCGGAAAAGACCCGGTTACACCCTGCCGCGCCCGCGCATGATCATCCTCTCCCGCTGCCGCAACGTGCGCCTCTCCGGTGTCACCCTCCGCAATTCGCCGACCTTCCATTTCGTGCCCACCGACTGCGAGGACGTCTGGATCGAAAACGTCAAAGTGCTGGCACCCGATCACGCGGCCAACACCGACGGCATTGACCCCAGCCGCAGCCGCCGCGTGGTCATCACCAACTGCGTGTTCGACGTGGGCGACGACAACATCGCCATCAAGTCTGGCAGCCTCGTGCCCGACCACCCCTTCGCCTGCGAGGACCTCACGGTGGTCCATTGCCGGTTCTTCCACGGCCACGGCCTGTCCATCGGCAGCGAGACCGTGGGTGGCGTCCGCAGCCTGCGCGTGCGGGGCTGCGTGTTCGAAGGCACTGAAAACGGCATCCGCATCAAGTCGTACCGCGGTCGCGGCGGTATCGTTCAGGACCTGGTCTACGAAGACATCCGCATGAACAACGTGGAACGCGCCATCACCTTCACAGCCTACTACCCGCGCATCCCGGCCGAGGACGAACCGCGGCCCTTCACGCCCGAAACGCCGCGGTACCGAAACATTGTCGTCCGCAACCTCACGGCCACCTGCTACGAGAACGCAGGGGTGATCGTCGGCCTGCCCGAGGCCCCCATCGAGAACGTCCAACTCCAAAACGTCGAGATCACCGCGGAGCGAACCGGGCTGGAACTTCGTCATGTCCGGAATGCCCACTTGGAGAACGTGGTGATCCGGCCCAAACGCGGAGATCCACTGATCGTCCGCGACGCCACCGGCACGGGTCTGCCCTGAACCGGACCCGCTCCCCCGCGGTGCCGTTTTTTCAAGGTTCGATGCAAATCTTCGACAATGACGAACCGCGCCGATCCCTTAGAATGCATTTGAAAGAAACACAAACCAAAAGTCCGGCAACCATGAATCCACGAGCCTTTTCACTCATCGTTGCCGCTGGGTTGGCCCTGGCGGCAGGAAACCCCACCGTCTGGGGCGTTCCCCTGCCCTTCGCGGACGGCTTCAATTACCCCGAGGGTGAAAGACTCGGCACGACCGGCAGCAGCGGGGACACTTGGTCGGTCGGAAACAGCACCGGTACTGGATCGGCCACCATCAGCAGCAGCGCCGCTCTCACCTACCCGGGGCTGCCCTCGCTGGGAGGGTTGGGCGTCTTGTCCTCCGGTGTTCCCTCGTCGAATCGCGACCGCGGGGTGTTGATTGCACCGGACACCGCCAGTCTGGCCAACTGGGCCGACCTCGGATCGCTCTACGTCTCGTACCTCCTCCGCGTGGACAACGGCCCCTCCGGCACGCCCCGCCTCCTGAGCGCCTATCGCGACAGCACCGGCACCGGCGGCGGGTTCACCCCGTCCGGTGGGCTCTTCGTCGGCACCGACCTCAAGGTCGGCATCGCCAAACAGGCGGACACCGATATCGCATGGAGCGCCGACCCCATCAACACGGGTGAAACCTACCTCCTGGTGTGGCGCTACAAGTACGTGGACGGCACCGACAACGATGAACTGGCCCTCTGGATCAATCCCCCCGCCAGTTCGTTCGGCGCCTCCGAGGATGCCGTGCCCGCTCCCACCGTGGTGACCACCACCGGACCGGACGACACCGGCATCTTCGCCTTCCATTTCACGTTGCGGTCCAGCGCTCAGTACAACGGCGGAGGAGACTACGCACTGGACGACCTCCGCATCGGCAACACTTGGGCCTCAGTGGTGGTGCCCGAACCCACCACGGCGGTCCTCATCGGATTCGGCTTTCTGGCGCTCTGGCAAGGGCGCCGGATTCGTCAGGGTTGAGGTTGGTTGAGGCATGGTCGGTAACGCCCCTCTGCGGGTTCGCCCGTGGAGGGGCGTTCCCATTCTCATCCCCGTCTCCAAAGCCCGGAAAACCTCAACGTTCCGGACCGCTCCTCCGCGCGACCGGCCCGGCGACCCTTCAGCGTCCTGGTAAATTCGGCCGGAAAAAGCCCGGCAGGCAGGCGATCGCCGGTGTGGCGTTGCCCGGTCACCACATTCCAGTTGTTCACCGGCAAACCGCTTCGCCGAAGGCCTGCCCTGCAGATCGGCCACGGATCAACGGTGCCGGCCTGCCCTTCGCAAGTCTCAGGACCGGCGCGAGGTTTCCCCGCGCCCGCCCACCAACAACCTCAAGCTGTTCATCACCACCACGACGGTGCTGCCCTCGTGCCCCACCACCCCCACCGGCAGCGGGATCTTGCCCAGGAGCGCAAAGCACACCAGGACCACCACCGTCCCCAGCGAGACCGCGAGGTTTTGGCGGATGATCCGACGCGCCCGCCGACTCAGTTCGTAAGCGGCCAGGAAATTCTCGATCCGATCGTGCATCAGGACCACGTCGGCCTGCTCCAACGCAGCGTCCGCACCGCGCGCCCCCATGGCCACCCCCACGTGGGCCGCCGCCAGACTGGGCGCATCATTCACGCCGTCGCCCACCATGGCCACCCGTTCGCCCGCCTCGCTCCAGGCACGAATCGCCGTTACCTTGTCCTCCGGCTTCAATTCCGCGCGAACCTCTTCCAGTCCCAGCAGACGCCGCAGATGCTCGGCCGCACTGCGGCGGTCGCCCGTCAACACCACCGGGCGCAACCCCGCCCGCTTCAGCCGGCTCACCAGCTCGGCCGCCTCCGGCCGCACCTCGTCACGCAACAGGATCCGACCCCACAGACCTTCCCGGTAAAACCACACCCACACCTCGCCCGGCTGACCGGATGCCTCCCACTCCGCAGGCGGGGCCGGCCGAAGACCGGGTTCGGCCTCGATCCATTCGCGCCGTCCCACCCAAACAGGCGTCCCGTTCACCCAAGCCTTCACTCCCTGGCCGGTGACGGACTCGAACCGCTTCACCTCCGGCAGCTCCAAGCCGCGCTGTTTCCCGTAACGGGTCAGTGCCCGCGCCAGCGGGTGGTTCGACCACCGCTCCACCGCACAGGCCAGCGCTGCCACCTCGCTTTCCCGGCCGGGCGGGTGACTCTCCACGCGCTCGACCCGCAGCTCGCCGGTCGTCAGCGTGCCGGTCTTGTCCAACGCCACCAGGGTGACCTCCGCCAGCTTTTCCACCGCTGCGCCCCCGCGAAACAGGATGCCATGCCGCGCGCCCCATGCGATGGCAGCCAGAATCGCCGACGGGATCGAAAGCACCAGGGCACAAGGCGACGACACCACCAGTAGCGTCATCGTCCGATAAAAAGCGCTCAACCCCGGATCGAAAGGGTCGGGCGATCGGAACGGCGCCAGTCCGAAGCCCCACCACCAGACGAAGTACATCACGGCCGTCAACCCCAGGACTGCGTAGGTGTAAACCGCACTGAACCGCTCCGTGAACCGCTGGGCGGGAGCCTTCTGCCGCTGGGCCTCCCGGATCAGCCGGATGATCTTCTGAAGTGCACTTTCGGAAGCCGGCCGCAGGGCCCGCACCTCCAGCGCCCCCCACAGGTTCAGCGTCCCCGCCAGCACCAGGTCGCCCTCCCGCTTGTCCACCGGCACGGCTTCGCCCGTCAGGTTGGACTCGTCCGCCGCGCTCTGGCCCCGCACCACCTCGGCGTCCACCGGAAACTGCGCGCCCGGCCGCACCAACAACCGCATCCCTCCCCGGATCTCTTCCACGGGCACCTCCCGTTCATTGCCCTCCTCGTCCAACAACGTGGCCGTCTTGGGCGCACTGCGAAAAAGCGACCGCACCTCCCGCTGGGTCCGTTCCAGGGCGTAATGTTCCAGCGCCCCCGCCAGCGAAAAGAGGAACAGCAGCAGCGCGCCCTCCGTCCACTGCCCCACGGCGGCGCTCCCGGCCGCCACCGCCAGCATCAGGAAGTGCACGTCCAGTCCGCGGTAACGCCGCAACCGTTCCCAGGCCTCCTCCACCGCAAACCAGGCACCCGCCACATACGCCAGGCCGTGAAACAGCCGGACCCACATAGGTTCCCAACCCCGCAGCCCGCCGATCACCCCCGCCAGCGTAAACAACCCGCACACAATCGAAGCCGCCAGTTGCCAGCGCCATTCCCCCTCGTGCGCCTCCATCTCCTCCACGTCCACGTCACGTTGGACGAACCGCGGCAGCGGCCAGCGGCGCCACCGCCACAGCGTGGGCGCGGTGGGACAGGTCAGGCGGCTCACCATCGTCACGCCGTTCTCATGATGGAACCGGAACCGCCGCAGATCCTCCTCCGGCAGGGGCATGCCGCAGGTTCGACAATCCCGGCGGCCACCGATCAACCCGCACTCCTCCCGGGCCTGCAAACTCGGCACCCTCCGCAGCGTCGCCTCCACGCGATACCGGAGCCGGGCCACGTCCGCCCGCCCCAACGTGGCCACCTCCACCAGATTCCGCCGGGGATCCACCGACACCGCTTCGAGGGTCGGCTCCTCGCCGAACACCCGCAACAGCGACCGGGCCAGGCACTCCGGCCGGTCACCGGCGGTGGCCTCGCTCCGGTTCCCGGTTTCCTTCTGTTCCATGCTCCATCCATAGCACAACAGCCCGGAGCCTCACCACCGCGAAGCACGGGTGCTTCACCCGGGCATGCTTGACATTCATCCGCCGGGGCGCCGGCGGCGGGGAGGCGGCTTGACACAGCCGGCCGCCTCCCTAATCTATCTAACGATCGTTAGGTTTGTACGAGCATCGTCATGGCCCGAGCATCCGCAGAGGTTACCCGGCAGCGCATCCTCGATGCGGCGGAACGAACCTTCGCCGACCAGGGGTTCGAACCCGCCTCCATCCGCACCATCGCCGCACGCGCCCGGGTGACCCTGCCGGTGCTCTACTACCACTTCGATTCGAAGAACGGATTGATCCGGGCGGTTCTGCTGCGCCGGCTCGAACCGCTCCGCCAGGCTCATGAGGCCACGCTTGCCCGGTTTGCCTCGGCATACCCTCCGCCGCGCACCCCCCCGCTGCAGCTCGTACTCGAGGCCATGATCCGGCCGGCCCTGGAACTGGGCCGCGCCGACGCCCGAAAAGGCTCGGTGGTCATGCGCCTCATCGGCCGGGTCATCACGGATCCGGCCGCACCCCAGCAGGACCTCTTCCAAGAGGTCTTCCGCGGAGTTCGCCAGGGTTTTCTGGATCTGTTGGGCCGGTGCCTGCCGCATCTGTCACCCGCGGCGCTCCAATGGCGTCACGAGTTCATCTGGGGCGCCCTGGCCCTGATGTTGTGCAATCCGGCGCGCATCCTCCGCAAGACGGACGGCCTCTGCAACCCGCTCGAAACGGAGGTGTTGCTCCCGCATTTCCTGGCTTTCTGTGTCGCGGGGTTGGAAGCGCCGCTTCCGGGCGTCGCCCGGGCACCCGCTCGCACCCGCAAAAGCCGATGATTCCAGCCATGCATGCCCACGACCCACTACTGTCGCCAAAGAAACGCCACCGCCCATCGTACCACCCGGATCACCGGGAGGGATCGCCGTGTGTGACATCAGCTGCAAACCGACGGGGCCGGTCCCGGAGCGGAGGACGGTTCCTGGCGGTCCTGATGGGCTTGGGGGTGTGCGTTTCCTGCACCCGCCAGCCGTCGGCGCCTCCGCCGCGCGTCCCCCAGGTGACCGTCACGCATCCGGTGGTGGCCACGATCACCAACTGGGACGAGTATCCGGCGCACTTGGAAGCGGTGGATACGGTTGAGATCCGCTCCCGGGTAGCCGGTTACCTGGAGTCCATTCATTTCCGGGACGGTTCGGACGTCCGGGCGGGGCAGCTGCTTTTCGTGATCGATCCCAAGCCCTACGAGGCCGAGTTGGAGCGCACCCGCGCGGAACGCCGGCGGGCGGAAACGCAGCTCGAACTGGCCCGGAACGACTTCGAGCGCGCCCAGCGCCTGCGCGAATCCCGCGCGATCGCAGAGGAGGAATATGATGCACGGGCCAAGGCCGTCCGGACAGCCGAGGATGCCCTGGCCGCCGCGCGTGCGGCCGAGACCGCGGCCGAACTGAATCTCACTTACACCCGGATCACCGCTCCTTTGGACGGCCGGATCGGTCGCCGGTTGGTGGCCGTGGGCAACATGATCCAGGGCAGCACCACCTTCCCGGGCACGCTCCTGGCCACCTTGGTTTCTCTTGACCCCATCCATGCCTACTTCGAGATCCCCGAAGATACGTTTCAGCGCTATCGGGCCGTGCTGCCAGGGCTGGGCCAACCCGGGGCCGATCCCGTGCCGTGCGAGCTGGGCCCGGGCGGCGAAGCCGGGTTCCCGCATCGCGGCCATGTGGATTTTGTGGACAACCAGGCCGATCCCCGGACGGGCACCGTCCGGCTGAGGGCCGTTTTCCCCAACCCCGACCGCGGTCTCTTGCCGGGCATGTTTGCACGGATCCGGCTTCCGGTGGAGCGGCTGGAGGATGCGCTGCTGATCCCCGAGGCCGCCATCTTGTCGGAGCAGACGCGCAAGTTCGTCTACGTCGTGAACGCCGACGGTGTGGTGGAGCCCCGCCCGGTGGAACTCGGCCGGGCCCACGGGCGGCAGCGGATCGTCCGGTCCGGTCTTCGCCCCGGCGACGCCGTGGTGGTCACCGGTCTGCTGATGTTGCGGCCCGGAGTGAAGGTTCAGGTGGTCCAGCCCGGCTCCGGCACGCCGGAGGGCCGGTCCTGAGGCACGGGGATCTCATCCCGTTTGGAGGATGCAACCATGAGGTTTTCCCACTTCTTCATTCGCCGGCCCATCTTTGCGGCGGTTCTTTCCATCTTCATCACGCTGGTGGGCCTGCTGGCCCTGCTGGAGCTGCCGGTCGCGTCCTTTCCCGAGGTCGCTCCACCGACGATTTTCGTCCGTGCGCGGTTTCCCGGCGCCAGTCCGGAGACTGTGGCCGCCACGGTGGCCACGCCACTGGAGCAGGAGATCAACGGCGTGGAAAACATGCTCTACATGTCCTCGGCGTCCTCGGCGGACGGTTCGTTGGTCATCCAGGTCACGTTCAAGGTGGGAACCGACATAGACCTTGCCCAGGTCCACGTGCAGAACCGCGTGGCCCTGGCCCTGCCCCGCCTGCCCGAGGAGGTCCGGCGCCTGGGCATCGAGGTGCGGAAACGTTCCCCCAGTCTCACCGCCGTCGTCACGCTGTTCTCGCCCGACGGTTCCCTGGACGACGTGTTCATCAGCAATTACGCCTATCTGCAGGTCAAGGACGTGTTGGCGCGGCTGCCGGGTGTGGGCGATGTGATGGTCTTTGCCGCCCGCGACTACTCGATGCGGCTCTGGCTGGATCCTGACAAACTCTCCGCCCGGGGGCTGACCGTGGGCGACGTGGTGGCGGCCGTGCGTGAGCAGAACGTGGAGGTGGCCGGAGGCGTGTTCGGCCAGCCACCGGCCCCCTCCGACACACAGTTGCAGTTGGTCGCGCTCGTCAGAGGCCGGCTCGCGACCGAGGAGGAATTCGGCAACATCGTGCTCCGCACCGGGCCGGACGGGCAACTGACGCGATTGCGCGACGTTGCACGCGTCGAGCTGGGCGCCCGCGACTACAGCGTCAATGCCTGGTTGGACGGCAAGCCGGCCATCGCCATCGGCATCTTCCAGCAGCCCGGCTCCAACACGATCGAAACCGCCGACGCCGTGCGCCGGGCCATGGAAGAGTTGCGCCGACGCTTCCCCGCCGGGCTGGACTACCGGATTGTCCGGGACGATTCGCTCTACATCCGCGCCTCCATCCGGGAGGTGATCAAGACCCTGTTGGAGGCCATGGTGCTGGTGACGGGGGTGGTGATCCTGTTCCTGCAAACCTGGCGCGCGTCCGTCATCCCCCTGATCGCCGTGCCGGTCTCCCTCATCGGCACCTTCGCCGCCATGGCCGCTCTCGGGTTCTCAATCAACAATCTCACCCTGTTCGGCCTGGTCCTGGCCATCGGCATCGTGGTGGACGACGCCATCGTGGTGGTGGAAAACGTGGAACGGCACCTGGCCGAAGGGAAGACGCCCATCGAAGCCACCCGCCAGGCTATGGACGAAATCAGCGGGGCCGTCGTGGCCATCGCCCTCGTGCTCAGTTCGGTCTTTCTGCCCACGGCCTTTCTGCCGGGTATCCAGGGCAAATTCTATCAACAGTTTGCCCTGACCATCTCGGTTTCGACCCTCATTTCGGCTTTCGTGGCGCTGACGCTCAGTCCCGCCCTGTGCGCGTTGCTCCTGCGCCCGCACGGGGAAAAACACGACCTCATCAGCCGCCTGATCCACGGCACCGTCGGACGCCTGTTCCAGGGGTTCAACCGCGGCTTCGAAGCGTGTCGGTCCGGCTATCTCAGGGCCCTGCGCCTGGTGATCCGGCACGGTGCGCTGGTGATGCTCCTCTACGCGGCGATGCTGGGGCTCACCGCGTTGGGATTCGTAACCGTGCCCACCGGGTTCATTCCCGTGCAGGACAAGGGCACCCTGTTCTGCTATCTGCAACTGCCCGACGGCGCCTCGTTGAACCGCACCGCCGAGGTGAGCACCCGCGTCTACGAGATGATCCGGGAGACTCCGGGGGTCGAGACCGTGCTGAAGCTCGACGGATTCTCCATCCTTTCGTTCGGCAGTCAGCCCAACGCGTCCACCCTCATCGTGCGGCTGGAACCGTTCGAAAAGCGGCGGAAGACCGGCCTCACCAGCACGCGGGTCCTGGGCATGCTCCAGCCGAAGTTCGCCTCCGTGACCGAGGGCGTGGTCGTCGGTTTCAACCTGCCGCCGGTGGACGGGCTCGGTTCGATCGGTGGATTCAAACTGCAGCTGCAGGATCGGGCCAACCTCGGACCGCAGGTCCTGCAGACGGCCGCTTTCTCTCTCATGGCCGCAGCCAACCAGGACCCGCGCCTTCAGAACGTCATCACCACCTACCGCGGCAGCGTCCCGCAGGTCATGATGGAAGTGGACCGGGAAAAGGCCAAACGCATGCAGGTGCCCCTCAGCGGGGTGTGGGAGGCGCTGTCGGTTTACTTGGGCGGCCTCTATGTGAACGATTTCAACCTGTTCGGCCGTCCCTTCCAAGTTGTCGCCCAGGCGGACGCACCCTTCCGCGCGCAGCCCCGGGATGCGTTGGACCTGCGGACCCGCAACGCCGCCGGCGAGATGGTGCCGCTGGGAACGTTGGTTCGCATCCGGGACGTCACCGGGCCGACCACGGTCTATCACTACAACCTCTATCCCAGCGCCGACCTGAGCGGTGTGCCCGCCCCGGGTGTCAGCTCGGGCCAGGCGGTCCGGATCCTCGAGGGACTGGCCCGGCAGCTCCTGCCCCCGGGCATGGGTTTTGAATGGACGGAACTGACACTCTTGGAACAGCAGGCCGGCCGCACCGGTGTCTGGATCTTCCTGTTGTGCGTGATCATGGTCTTCCTCGTCCTGGCCGCGCAGTACGAGAGCTGGCTGCTGCCGCTGGCCATCATCCTCATCACCCCCATGAGCCTCCTGTTTGCCGTGCTGGGTCTCTGGGCCCGCGGCATGGACAACAATCTGTTTGCGCAGATCGGATTCGTGGTCCTCATCGGCCTGGCCTGTAAGAACGCGGTCTTGGTGGTCGAATTTGCCCGCCAGCTACAGGTGCAGGGACGAGACCGGTTCGCCGCCGTGCTCGAAGCAGCCCGGCTCCGGTTGCGTCCCATCCTGATGACCTCCCTGGCCTTCACCGTCGGCGTCCTCCCCCTCATGATCGCCACGGGCGCCGGCAGTGAACTCCGGCGGGCCATCGGCACGGCCACGTTCTGGGGCATGCTGGGCGTCACCGCATTCGGGGTGTTTCTCACGCCGGTCTTCTACGTCGTGCTGCGGCGTCTGGCCGGCGAACGATCCCGACCCGGGCCGGACACTCGCACCTCCGGCACCGTGTCCGGTGCCGCTGCCGGCGCCCCGCTTCTGGCCCTGGCACTGCTGGGTTCGCTCGGCCTGACCGGTTGCACCGTGGGCCCTGATTACGTCCAGCCCGGCACCCCGGTCCCCGCAGCCTTCGTTCATGCGGATGCGGAGATCTTTTCCTCCGAGACCCCGGACGTGCGTTGGTGGCGGCAGTTCCAGGATCCGCTTCTGGAGGCACTCATCGGCCAGGCGCTGGCTGCCAATCATGACCTGCGGATCGCCAGCGCCCGGCTGGAGCAGGCCCGGGCCCTCCGCCATCTGCAGGCACTGGACGTCACCCCTGGCATTCAGGCCCGGGGCGGATTCACGCGCACCGCGTACCCGGCCCAGGGGTTCTCCGGCATTCCCCGAGACGCGCGAGAAGCCCAATGGTTCGAAACCGGCTTCGACGCGACCTGGGAGCTCGACCTCTTCGGCCGCGTACGTCGCTCGATCGAGGCGGCTCGGGCAGAGGAACAAACTGCGGCAGCCCGCCGGCGGGCTGTGCTGATCAGCCTCATGGCCGAGGTGGCGCGGAATTACTGCGAACTCCGCGGACTCCAGTACCAACTTGCCGTGGCCCGGACCAACGCACAGGTGCAGGAGGAAACCCTGCGAATCGTGGAGGCCAAACTGCGCGGAGGCAGGGCCACCGAATTGGACGTGGCCCGCGCACGCGCCCAGTACGAGAGCACCCTGGCGCTCATCCCTTCTCTGGAAAGCGCCATCCAGCAAACCATCCACCGCCTCGGCGTCCTGAGCGGCCGGGAACCCGCCGCCCTGGCACCACAACTCGAGCCAGCCAGGCCGCTTCCAAGGTTGCCGGAGCGCATCCCGGTGGGCAATCCGGCCGATCTGCTGCGTCGGCGACCGGACGTGCAGGAAGCCGAGCGGGCCTTGGCTGCCGCAACGGCACGAATCGGTGTGGCCACCGCCGACCTGTTCCCGCGCGTCACGCTCCTCGGCACCCTCGGCTGGCAGGCTGACACGCTATCCCGCCTGGGAGGCGCCGGTTCCGACGCCTGGTCGTTCGGACCGCGCATCCAATGGGCCGCGCTCGATCTGGTCCGCGTCCGCGACCGCATCGCAGCCGCGCGCGCGAACGCCGACGCAGAACTGGCTAACTACGAAAAGACCGTCCTGCTGGCCCTCGAGGATGCGGAGAACGCACTGGTGAACCTCGGCCGGATCCGGGTCGAAACCGCCCATCTCCACTCGGCGGTTGCCTCGGCGCGCCGGGCGGCAGAGCTGGCCGAAGAACGTTATAAGGCAGGGGTGGCCGAGTACCTGACCGTGCTGGATGCGAACCGTACGCTGCTGGAGCTGGAGAGGCAGCTGGCCCTGGCTGAAACGCGCCTCCTCACGGCTCATGTGGCGGTGTACAAGGCGCTGGGCGGGGGTTGGGAAATCGAACGGCAACCCGGAGGTTTTGCCGGACCCCGGGCCGGGCAGTCGGATGTTCCCCCGTCTTGGTCCGGCACGGGCGCTAAATCGGTGGCGGGACATTGAACCGCGCGGAGAGTCCGTCCCGCCGGCAGCCTCCGGCCCGGGAAAACGATTCAAAAGTTTTGTCAGCCGGGCTTGACGTTGGCAGGGCTCGGAGGTAATGTCGGCCCGAAGATGGTGCGGCTGGTTCGACAAGTGGTCGCAGGGCTGGTGGTCGTCGTCCTGGGCGACGGCGCCGCCGTAGGCTCTTGTCGAACGTGAGCGCGAGTTTGGACAAGAACCCACGGCTGGCAACGGTCGTGGGTTTTTTGTTTGTCCCACGACGCCGGCCGGCAACCTGAAAAACAACCTGTATGAGCAGTCAGTCGATCGAATCGCAAACGGTGCAGACCAAACGGGGCGAACTCGGCCCCATGATGACCGGCAGTGAGATCCTGGTGGCCGCCCTGGAACGGGAGGGTGTGGACACCATTTTCGCCTACCCCGGCGGGGCCAGCATGGAGGTGCACCAGGCCCTGACGCGCTCCAAGAAAATCCGGGTCTACCTGCCGCGGCACGAACAGGGCGGCGGTTTCGCCGCCGAAGGTTACGCACGGGCCACCGGCCGCGCCGGCGTGGTCATGGCCACCAGTGGCCCCGGGGCCACCAACCTGGTCACCGCCATCGCGGACGCCTACATGGATTCCGTGCCGTTGGTGGCCATCACCGGGCAGGTGCCCACCACCATGATCGGCCGCAGCGCTTTTCAAGAGACCGACATCTTCGGCATCACCCTGCCGATCGTGAAACACAGCTACCTGGTGACCGACGTCAACGACATCGCCCGGGTGGTCAAGGAAGCCTTTTATCTGGCCCAGACCGGCCGGCCGGGACCGGTGGTCATTGACCTGCCCAAGAACGTGCAACAGGCCCGGACCCAACCGTTCTTCCCGGCCGAGGTCAAGTTCCGCGGCTACAATCCCTGCCCCAAGGCGTCGGATCTGGAACTGAACGAGATCATCGGCCTGATCGAGCAGTCCAACCGACCGGTGTTGTACGTCGGCGGCGGCATCATCAGCGCCAACGCCGCGGCCGAACTGCGGGAGTTTGTGGAGCTCACGGGCATCCCCGTCACCACCACGTTGATGGGCATCGGCGCGTTCCCGGAGGATCATCCGCTGTCGCTCCGCTGGCTGGGCATGCACGGCGCCGCCTACGCCAACTGGGCCGTCAACGGCGAATACCTCCCGCGCAAGAACCCCAACGATCCCATGGTCAAGGTCAAGGACGGCGCCGACCTGCTGCTTGCCTTCGGCGTGCGTTTCGACGACCGCGTGACCGGCAAATTCGATGAGTTCTGCAAGAACGGAACCATCGTTCACATCGACATTGATGCCTCCGAGCACAACAAGAACAAACGCGCCCATCTGCCGGTGCACAGCGACGTCGGCTACGCGCTGCGGCGGCTCAATGCCATGCTGCGGGAACGGCCCCTCCAGAAACGATTCGACGCCTGGCACGCCCAGATCGCCGAGTGGAAACAACGGGCACCGTTCCGCTACCGGATCACCGAGGAGGTGCTCAAATCCCAGCACATGCGCGAGCATCTCCGCGGCATGGAAAGCGAGGTCATCCTCCCGCAGATGGTCATCGAGATGCTCTACGAGCTGACCCGCGGCGAGGCCATCATCACCACCGGCGTCGGCCAGCACCAGATGTGGGCCGCGCAGTTCTACAAGTACAAGGAACCGCGCCAGTTCATCACCAGCGGCGGGCTGGGGGCCATGGGCTTCGGCTGGCCGGCAGCCATCGGTATCAAGGTGGCCCGGCCCGATCGCCAGGTCATTGACATTGACGGGGACGGCTCCTTCCTCATGAACGTTCAGGAACTGGCCCTGGCACACATTGATCACATCGCCGCCAAGGCCGTCATCCTGAACAATCAGCACCTCGGCATGGTCGTGCAGTGGGAGGACAAGTTCTACGGGGGCAACCGCGGGCACACCTACCTCGGTGACCCCGAGAACCGGCACCAGATCTATCCCGATTACGTCCGCATGTGCGCCAGTTTCAACGTCAAGTGCGAGCGGGTCATGTACAAACGTGACCTCCGCGCCGCGCTCCAGCGCATGCTGGACGCCGACGAACCCTATGTGCTCGACGTGGTGGTCCCCTACACCGAGCACGTGCTGCCGTTCATCCCGGCCGGCCGCACCGTGGCCGACATGATCTGGGAAGACTGACGGGCTTCCTCCGCCCAAAATACCGCACCAACCACCCCAAGACCGGGCCCACCATCCCACGGGCCCGGTCTTCTTTTCGCCCCAAAAAGGCTGTCAGCGATGTGCGACGAGGGGTCGGACGAAGAATTCCGGCGCGGGGTAAGCCTCTTTGCACAGGCCGGCTCTGCCCCGGGGCCTCGAGCTGTGGAAACCGACCGCCCGCCAACAGGTGCCTCAGTCCACCTCCAGCGCCCGGGCCAGGCACTGCGCCAGGTGGTGCGTCAATGCGGCATCCTGCACGACCAACGTCACCCCGGCCTGCTGCGCGCGTTCGGCCAGGTCAGCCGCCGAAGAGCCGTGAAAACCCAGGACCGGCACATGCGCCGTGGCCGGATCAGCCCGGACCTGGCGCACCGCCTCGAGCACATCTCCCCTGGTGCCCTCCAGATCCGCCACGATGATCAGGGGCGTCCACGCGGCCGCCACCGCCGGCAGGTCCTGGAGCGCCCCGACGGTGCGCACCTCGTAACCCAGGTCCTGCAGCCGGTTGACCAACTGCGTACCCGGTAAAAGTCGCTCGTAATACAAAAGCAGACGAGGCTTCGTCACATCCCCAGCTTGAAAGGTCCCCCATCAATTGCAACGGCTTTCTTCCAAGGCGGAACTTACGAACCCCGGGACGGCTTTCGGTCCGCCGCAGCCGTTCTGTGTCTCCGGTCAGCCGGCGGGCCCCGCCTGTTACCCCGGAGCTGTGCCATTCGAACCGCAAACCGCACCGCTGCCTGCCGTGCGTCGGGCGCGCCCCGAACCCGTGCGGTTGCTGAGGGCGCCGGGCGACGCCACCGGGGCACGTCGCGCCACCGCTGGTCACGCACGCGCGCCAGCACTCGCGGCCCCGATCCGTGCCCGGCGCTGGAGGCGATCGAGCAGTTTCTCATGAATGCCGCCGAAACCGCCGTTGCTGAGAATGACAACCACGTCGCCGCCCTCGGTCTCCCGGGCCAGGTGAGCCACGATGGATTCGACTTCGGGCAGATGGAGCGCCTGTTTGCCGGCCGCCCGCAGGTCGGCCACCAGCTTTTCAGGGTCCAGCCGTTCCTCGGCCGGCAACTGTTCGAGGCGGGCCACCTGGGCGATCAACACGCAATCGGCTGCGCCGAAGGCCGCCGGAAGATCGTTTTGGAAGACCCGCCGCCGGGTGGTGTTGCTGCGGGGTTCGAACACCGCCCAGAGCCGCTGCCGCGGATACTTCAGGCGCAGCGCCTCCAGTGTCACCCTGATGGCGGTGGGGTGATGCGCGAAATCATCAATCACGGTCACCCCGTCGGCCACCCCGCGCACCTCCAGACGGCGCCGGACACCCAGGAACGTGTCGAAGGCGGATTGGATCTGGCGGTTGGACAACCCGTAATGCTTGGCGCAGGCCACCACCGCCAGGGCGTTCCGGACGTTGAACTCGCCGGGGAGGTTGATGTGAAACCTGTAGCTGGGGATTTCGAACTGGCTGGCGCCCGCTCCCAGCTGGAGATTGAACGCCCGCACGGCATTGTGGTCGCCGAAGCCGAACTGGCGGACCGGACAGAACCGGACGTCCAGCAGCGGCCGCACATGCGGATCGTCGCCGTTGGCCAGGAGCAGACCGTTTCGCGGGATGAGCCGGATGAGCTGTTCGAACGACCGCTGGATGGCCGCCAGGTCGGGAAAAATGTCGGCGTGATCGAACTCGAGGTTGTTGAGGATGACGCACTCGGGCAGGTAGTGCACGAACTTGCTGCGCTTGTCGAAGAAGGCGGTGTCGTACTCGTCACCCTCGATGATGAACCATTCACTGTCGGTGAACCGGGCGCCTCCCTCGAAGTTCAGCGGCAGGCCGCCGATGAGAAACCCGGGGCGCAATCCGTTGTATTCAAAAACCCAGGCCAGCAGCGCGGCCGTGGTGGTCTTGCCGTGCGTGCCAGTGACCACAATGCAGCGTTTGCCGCGCAGAAACGTTTCCCTGACCAGCTCGGGCAAGGAACAGTACCGGAGTTTTTGTTCCAGGCAGTATTCGGCCTCGGGATTTCCGCGGGAGATGGCGTTGCCGATGACCACCAGATCGGGCCGATGAGCCAGGTGATCCTCGCTGTAGCCGGGCAGCACATCGATCCCGTGCTCGGCCAGGAAGGTGGACATGGGCGGATAGGGATTCAAATCCGAACCGGTCACCATGAACCCGCGGTTTTTCAGCGCGACGGCCGTGGAGGCCATGGCTGTGCCACAAATACCCACGAAATGGACCGATCGAATCTCACCCCACATACGACCCGCCACTGTAGGCAAAGCGGCGCGCGGGAAAAGCGTGAACTGTATCGGGACGGTTTTCTGGTGCCTTCCGCCTGCCCGTGGAAAGACCCCGCCCGGCCGCGCAGCCCGGCCCTCTGTCCCAGCCAGCCAACGGCGGGCCCACCGCGGGTGCCGACGGCATCCGGCTGGCGTTTGGAGGGGCGGAAACGAAGGGAAAACGGCGGGCCGGTGCCAGCCCGGAGAGCATGAGGCGGACCAACCGTGCAGGTTGAGCCCCGGCAGCCCGGTCAATTGAACGTTAATGCTCTTGACCGGGGCCAAACGGGCCCCCTACGTTGAGCGACGACAGGCAACATTTCATGTTTGCGCAACTGAAAAGTCTGTTCTCCAACGACATCGGAATCGACTTGGGCACTGCCAACTCCCTCGTGTACGTACGGGATCGTGGCATCGTGTTGCGCGAGCCTTCGGTGGTGGCCATCGAGGCCGGGACGACCAACGTGCTGGCCGTGGGTGAAAAGGCCAAGCGGATGCTGGGTCGCACCCCGGGCAACATCGTGGCCATTCGCCCCATGAAGGACGGGGTGATTGCCGATTTTGAAATCACCGAGGCCATGTTGCGGCATTTCATCCAGCAGGTGCACCACCGGAAACTGATTGCGCCGCGGGTGGTGGTGGCAGTGCCCTCGGGGATCACCGAAGTGGAGAAACGGGCGGTGAAGGACTCGGCCATGCACGCCGGGGCCCGCGAGGTGTACCTGATCGAACAACCCATGGCCTCGGCCATCGGGGTGGGCCTGCCGGTGGACGAACCGGCCGGCAACATGATCGTGGACATCGGCGGGGGCACCTGCGAGATCGCCATCATCTCATTGGCCGGCATCGTGTTCAGCCGGAGCCTCCGGGTCGGCGGCGACGAAATGGACGAGGCCATCATTGCGCACATGAAACGCGCCTACAACCTGTTGATCGGCGAGCGCACAGCGGAGGAGATCAAGATCCGGATCGGCTCGGCCTATCCGCTGGAGCAGGAACTGACCATGGAAGTAAAGGGGCGCGATCTGAGCACCGGTTTGCCCAAGACACTGACGATCCGTTCGGAAGAAATCCGCGAAGCCCTGCGCGAGCCGCTGTCGGCCATTCTCGAATCCATTCGGTTGACCCTGGAACGCTGTCCGCCGGAGTTGGCGGGCGACTTGGTGGACCGAGGGATCGTGATGGCCGGGGGCGGATCGTTGATCCGGGGGATTGACCGTCTGGTGGCCGAGGAAACCGGCCTGCCGGTGCACATCGCCGAGGATCCCCTCAGCGCCGTGGCCGAAGGGACCGGCCGGGTGCTGCAGCATTTGGAATTCCTCAAACGCGTGACCCACTCCGGTTAGTTCCTCGCGCTCGGTAATCAAACCGCGCGATGAAGGAACGGCATGTGGAAGCGATCGCATTCGGTCGCCCTGGGTCTGTTGGCCGGCATCAGCCTGCTGTTGCTGAGCCTGCCCGATGAGGTGGCCACCCGGGTCAAACTGGCACTCAGCACGTTGTATCTGCCGCTGCTGGGCCTCGCAGGGGCATCCCAGCAGGCGTGGAATCATGCCGCCGACACCCTGTTGTCCCGCCGCGAGTTGCTCCGTCAGATTGAGCAGCTGCGCCGCGAAAACCAGCGCCTGCGCATCGAGGCCATGCAGGCGGCCGAGTGGGCCCGGGAAAACGCCCGGATGCGGCGCCACTTGGGCTGGCAGGAAAGTTCGCCCTGGCGGGACCGGCTCCGGCTGGCGCGGGTGACGTTGCGTGACCCCACTCCCTGGTGGCGAACCCTTCAGGTGGACTTGGGCAGTCGCCAGGGTGTCCGTCCCGGTCTGCCGGTGCTCATCCCGGAAGGATTGGTCGGTCGCACCCGCGAGGTCGGCCCCTTCCACGCCCGTGTGGTGGTGGTGGGCGACCCGGACTGCAAGGTCTCCGCGCGCGTCCTCAACGAAACGGGCGACGTGGGCATCGTCCAACCTGCCGATCCCATCCAGCGGGACCTGGTCCTGCTCAGCTACCTGCCCCGTGCCGCGCGGGTCCTGCCCGGACACACCGTGGTCACCAGCGGACTGGGCGGGCTCTTTCCCGCGGGCATCCCGGTGGGGACCGTGGTGGATGTCCGCCCCGTCGAAAACGGACTTTACCAGGAGGCCCGTGTCCGGCTGGCCGCACCCATCCATGCCGTTCAAGAGGTCTGGATCCTATGGCCCTGACCCCGTTTGGCTCAATCTGGCAGAGCCCGGCCGGTCCGGCCGCGGCGGTCCGGCGTCGGCCGGAACGGCCCGCACAACTGCCGGTGTGCCGTGAGGAGACACCATGGTAGGTCCCTTCCAAATCGTGGCTACTCTGGCGCTGGCGTGGCTGGCCGTTTTTCTGGAGGCGGCCCTGCCGGGCACACGCCCCTGGCTGGGGGCTCAACCCGATGTTTTGCCCGCCCTGATGGTGCACGCAGCCCTGCGCACGCCGCTGCCAAACGTGTTCCTGTTGGCCCTCTGGGGCGGCCTGGCTCTGGACACCGTGTCGGCAAACCCCCTGGGCGTGAGTTGCATGCCCCTGCTCACGGTGGGGTTGCTGCTGCACCTCCGGCGCGATCTGCTGTTGCGAGAGCAACCGTTCGCCCAGTTCATGCTGGGACTGCTGGCAGGCGCGGCGGTGCCGGCCATGACAGCGGTGCTGCTTTTGACCCTGGGCCGCCAGCCGTTGCTCGGCTGGGGAACGCTGGTCCCTTGGGCGTGGCTGGCACTGAGCAACGGTTTGCTGACCCCGCTGTTGTTCCGGCTGTTTGTCCGCGCGGAAGGATGGTTCACCTACCGGCGCAGAGGTCCGCTGGCTTTTCGGCCGGACCGTGAAATCCGCAGAGGACGCTACTGATGGCCATCCGATTGCTGGATCCTGCCCAACACGACGCGCCGGCCCTGCGGGGCCTGACCCGGGCGGTGTGGGCCGGACTGGCGGTGCTCCTGGCTGCGTTGTGGTGGATCCAGGTGGCCTCCCGGCGCACCTACCAGAACCAGCTGGAAATCCAGGCCGTGCGAACCGTGCGGATCCCGGCGGTGCGCGGCCGGATTCTGGATCGTACGGGGGCGGTGCTGGCCGACAGCCGGCCGTCCTTCAACCTGGGACTCTACCTCGAAGAACTGAGCCCCGAATTCCGGGCCGAATACAGCCGGATCCGCCCGGTCCGGGTGGTGCCGCGTTCCGGTCTGGGCCGCTTTCTCCGCGGTTCACTCGTCGTGACCCAGTCGGTTCGCCTGACCCGGGCCCAACTGAATCAGCTCCAGTGGACCGCGCGCACGCGGGTGGTCAGCAACGCGATCCGTCAACTCAGCGAGGTGCTGGATCATCCCCTGCCCTTTGATGCCGAACGATTCCGGCGGCATTACCTGGAACAGCTCGCCCTTCCCTTCCCCGTGGCGGTCAACCTCCGGCCGGAGCACGTGGCCCGGTTCGCCGAGGCAGCCGATCTGCCGCCGGGCGCAGATTTGGAAGTGCTGCCGCTCCGTGTCTATCCGCAACACGCAACGGCCAGTCACCTGCTGGGTTACCTGGTTCGTGATGACCGCTCGGTCGAGGGCGAAGAAGCCTATTACTCCTATCGGCTGCCCGATTACCGCGGCGCCGTGGGAATCGAGGCAGGTTTCGACCGCGAACTCCGCGGCCGCGCCGGTGCCAAGTCGGTCCTGGTCAATCACCTCGGATACAAACAGGCCGAACAGATCTGGAACCCGGCCGTGCCCGGTTGGGACGTGGTCCTGACTCTGGACCTCCGCGTGCAACTGACGGCCGAGCAGGCCCTGCTGCGTGTGGGCGCCAACGTTCGCGGGGCGGTGGTCGCACTGGACCTCGTTAACGGTGATGTCCTGGCCCTGGTTTCCCTGCCCGCCTACAATCCCAACCACTTCATCCTCGGCTTCCCGCCGGGTGAATACGAACGCCTGATGGACCAGGACCTGCGCCCGCAGATCAACCGGGCCACCCAGGAACACTACGCGCCGGGCTCCATCCTCAAACCGTTTGTCGCCCTGGCCGCGCTCCAGAGCGGGCTCGATCCCCGGGCACCCTTCACCGTGCAACCGGATCCGGCGCGTCCCGACCGCGGCTGTATCTACGTGGGACGGCGAAAGATCCGGGACACTGCACCGCCGGGGGCGTACGATCTGCGGCGTGCCCTGCTGCGGTCCAGCAACAGTTATTTCGTGCACTGGGGTCTGCAACCGGGGGTGCTGGAACGACTGGTCCTGCTGGGCCACCAGCTCGGGTTGGGAGAACGAATCGGCCTGCCCACCCGACAGGAGGCACCGGGGGTTTTCCCGACACTCGAAGAGGTGCACTCCCCCGCCTGGCGCGATGGTGACACAGCCAACCTCTGCATCGGGCAGGGGCCGGTGGCGGTCACTCCCATGCAGATGGCCCTGGCGTTCGCCGCCCTGGCCAACGGGGGGCGGTTGTTGGAGCCGCGGCTGGTGGATCGCCTGGAAAGGCAGGACGGCCAAATGCCGCGACTGGCACGCCGATTCCCCGACGGCCGCGTGCGGCGGACCGTGCCCTTGCGGCAGGAACACCTTCGGGCACTGCACGAGGCCTTGCTGGCCGACACCGAAGACCCGGAAGGCACCGGCCGCGCGGCCGCGGTGCCCGGCTTCCGTGTATGCGGCAAGACCGGCACGGCCCAAGTCATGGACGCACGCGGTCGGCTCCGCGGTTACACCACCTGGTTCGTCGGCTTCGCCCCGTACGAGCAGCCCCGGTACGCCGTGGCGGTCATGGTGGAGGACGGGGGCAGCGGCGGGGCCACCTGCGCGCCGGTGGCCCGCGAGGTCTTCCGTGCCCTCCAGCGGTACGGAACGCGTCCGCACCACGAACTGGCATGGAACCTGGCACGATGAACGACACCAGTCTCCAACCAAAAACGCCCCGGGCGGACCTGACCCTGTGGATCGCCGTGGCAGGTCTGATGGCCCTGGGCCTGGCATTCGTGGCCAGTTCCACCCTGGCAGCCGAGGAGATGAACCGGGTGCCGTTCTGGCAACAGAGCTGGGTCCGCCAGGGAATCTGGTACCTGATCGGCGGTGCGGCAGCGGCGGCAGTGTGCATGGTGGACTATCGAATCCTGGCCCGTTGGGCGCCCGTGGCATACGTCGGCACGGCTACCGTGCTGGCGCTGATCCTGGTTCCGGGCATCGGGGCGGTCCGGTTCGGTGCCCGGCGATGGATTGACCTGGGCCCGGTCCAGATCCAGCCCTCCGAATTCGCCAAGCTGGCCCTGATCCTCATGTTGGCGCATTTCCTCAGCCGGCCGCGCGAGGAACTGCGGCGGCCGCTCACCTTCTGGCAGGCACTCGGGCTGACCGCCCTGCCCTTCGTGTTGATCCTGAAGGAGCCGGACCTCGGAACCGCGCTGCTGTTGTGGCCCACGGCGCTGGCCATGTTGTGGGCCGCCGAGGTGCCGGAAACCTACCTTCGACGGCTGGTGGTGGGTTGTGCCCTTGGCGGCGCCCTGCTGGTGGCCAATCTGCTGTTTGCCCCGCCGCAGTGGCAGATCCCCTTGGAAGAGTATCAGCGCCAGCGGCTGCTGGTGTACTTCGGCCGCGATTTCGCGCCGCCGGACGCATCGCCGGAGGAACGGCAACGGGCGCGTGCCCTGCAGGAGGCCCGCTCCTATCAGGTGCGCCAGGCATTGATTGCAGTGGGATCGGGCGGGCTGTGGGGCAAGGGCTGGGGCCAGGGCACCCAGATCGCGCTGGGTTTTCTGCCGCGCACGGCGGCACACAATGATTTCATCTTCTCCGTCATTGCCGAGGAGAAGGGTTTCGTGGGCAGCGTGACGGTTCTCACGCTGTACGGGGCGATCCTGCTTCGCGGTCTGCAGATCGCCCGCCAGGCACGCGATCGCCTGGGTCGGCTGATCGTTGTGGGCGTGGTCACGCTCCTGTTCAGCCAGGTCTTCATCAATATCGGCATGAACATTCGCCTCATGCCCGTGACGGGCGTGCCACTGCCGCTGTTGTCGTACGGCGGATCGTCGGTGGTCGCTTCGTTGATCGCGGCGGGCCTGATGCAAAACGTGTCCACACACGGCAGAGGATATCCACCATGAGCGAGCGTAGCTTTTCGCGTCGGCGCCGGAGCCTGCGATTCCGGCCGGCCGGAGGTCTGGGAGCCGTGAGTCCCAAGGCACAGGCGGAAGCCCGGGAGGCCCGGGAGGCTGCCACCGCTCCCGCGGCGGAACCGGAGCGCGTCTTCGACAAACGCCACGAACAGGAGATCGAACGGGCTCAAAACGTCGCCTACGGGTTGCCGCCGGAGGGGGAACCCGCGGAGCCTCCCGTCCCTGCCAAGGGGGATTTCCGCGAACCCCATCCCGAGGTGCCCGAGCGGGTGGAGGAAACCGAGTACGAGCCCATCCCGGTGGAAGCCCCGCCGCAGGGGTTTGTGGAATCCCTCCGGGCCATGGCCGGCAAGATCGTGCAGAAGGTCCAGCGCCTGCTCAAACCCGCCCCCAAGGTTCACAAGGAAATCATCATCAACGTGGAGGCCCTGGAGACACGGGTCGCCCTTCTCGAGAACGGTCAACTCGAGGAATTCAACATCGAACGCAACACCCAGGACCGGCTGGTCGGCAGCATCTTCAAGGGCCGGGTGCGCAACCTCGAGGACGGTCTGAAGGCCGCGTTCGTGGACATCGGATTCGAAAAGAACGCGTTCCTGCATTACTGGGACATCATCCCCAATCCGTTCGACAGCGGGGTGGAAATCGTGGAACGCGGCGGTCGCAAACGCGAACGCCCCCGGATCACGCAAAAGGACGTGCCCCGGCTCTACCCGCCCGGCAGCGAGATCATCGTGCAGGTCACCAAGGGCCCCATCGGCAACAAGGGACCGCGCGTGACCACCAACCTCGTCCTGCCGGGGCGTTTCCTGGTGCTGCTGCCCTACGCCGACCAGTGCGGCATCTCGCGCAAGATCGAGAATCCGCAGGAACGGCAGCGCCTGAAGAAGATCCTGCGCGAACTCAACATCCCGGAGGGCATGGGCGTCATCATGCGGACCGCCGGCGAGGGCCAGCAGAAACGCTACTTCGTCCGCGACCTGGCCTGGTTGCTCGAGGAGTGGCGGCAGATCGAGGAGCGCTGCCGCACCCTGCCCACCCCCGCCTGCGTCTTCCAGGAACCCGATCTGATCGAGCGCACCGTCCGCGATTTCCTCACCGACGACGTCGAGCGCATCGTGGTGGACGATCCCAAGGCCGAACAACGCATCCGCGAATTGATCGGCCGCATCTCCCGGCGCTCGGTCAGCAAGGTCAAATTGTACACCGATCCAGTCCCCATTTTCGACCGGTTCGGCATCACCAAACAGTTGGAGAGCGCCTTTGCCCGGGTGGTCCACCTCAAGAGCGGCGGTTACATCGTGGTGGACGAAACGGAGGCGCTGGTGGCCATTGACGTCAACACCGGCCGCCACAAGCTGGGCGGCAAGGACCAGGAATCCACCATCCTCCGCACCAACTTGGAGGCGGCCGACGAAATCGTGCGCCAACTCCGCCTGCGCAACATGGGCGGCATCATCGTGCTGGATTTCATCGACATGAAATCCCGGCGCGATCAACAGGCCGTCTACCAGCGCATCAAGGAGGGGTTGAAACGCGACCGCGCCAAGACCCACGTCCTGCCCATCTCCCAGCTCGGTCTGATGGAAATGACCCGCCAGCGCCACACCGAGAGCGTTCAGGCGGCCATCTACGACGACTGCCCCTACTGCCGCGGCCGCGGCAAGGTCAAGAGCGCCCTCAGCATGAGCGTGGAAATCCAGCGCAAGCTCACCGAAATCCTCCGGCGGCGCCCGCGCGACGAGTCGGACTTTCAGTTGCGGGTCCTGGTCCATCCGCAGGTGCTCGAGCGCCTGCGCACCGAGGATGAAAAGCTCCTCATCGAGTTGGAAAAGCGTTACTTCGGCAAACTGACCTTCCGCGCCGATCCCTCGCTCCACATCGAGGAGTTCCGCGTCTTCAACGCGCTGACCAACGAGGAACTGGCCCATATCAAGCCGCCCCAGAACACCTGAGCATGCGGTTCCATCCGGGGTGCGGCGGCCCGGTGCGGGACCGGGCCGCCGCACCGGCTGGCGGCGGGGTGCCCCCGGCGGAGGAAATTTTTCTGTGGGCACCACGCCTCGCCGGTCCTACATTGTGGACGCGGCCCCCGGCGAACCGGGCCGGCCCGGTCAGACATCAACCATCATGCATACTCGGGAGTAACGACCATGATCCAGTCCACGGGCACCATCGCCGATGTCCTGAAGCACAAGGGCCACCAGGTATGGAGCGTCTCTCCGGATGTCACCGTCTTCGAAGCGATCCAGAAACTGGCCGAGAAGAACGTGGGCGCGCTCCTGGTCATGGACGGTGACCGCTTGGTGGGGATCTTTTCCGAGCGGGATTACACGCGCAAGGTCGCCCTGCGCGGTCGGTCGTCGAAGGAAACCAAGGTTCGGGAGATTCTCTCCGAACGGGTGATCTGCGCCACCCCGCAGCATTCCGTGGAGGACGGCCTGCGGCTGATGACCGAACACCGCATCCGGCACCTGCCCGTGGTGGAGAATCACAAGGTGGTGGGAATCGTCTCCATCGGTGACCTGGTCAACTGGGTCATCAACCAGCAAAGCCAGACCATCAAGCAGCTGGAAAGCTACATCACGGGCGGTTATCCCTCCTGAGGCGCCGCCTGCGGGAGGGTCCGCCGCAGCCGCACCGCCACATAGCGCGCGTCCGGCAGCACAAACTTTTTGATCTCCACCGTGACCGCCGCCGGGCGGTACCGCTGCAGCAGTTGCCCGGCCAGGTCGGCAGCCAGTTTTTCCAACAACGACCAGCTCCGGCCCTCGCCGAAGCCTGCCAACTCCCGGGAAACGGCATGGTAGTCCACGGTGTGGGCCAGATCGTCGGTGACCGTGGCCCGCAGATCGGCCGGTTCCATCTCCACACTCAGCAACAACCGCTGCGGATGGGCCCGTTCAGCCTCGGTCACCCCCACGCGGTAGAACACCTCTTGGTCCACGATCGAAATCGTCAACATGGCTCCCCCTTTCAACCCTGAACCGTGACAGCCCGGGCGGCAGAAAGCACCCCCACCCCGGCGGCGCCTTCCTGCAGCACCTGCTCGATCAGCCGGCGGGTGGGCACGTTGAGATCTTCGCCGAGCGCCGCCGCCAGCGGTATCCACTGCCAGCCGCAGCCCTCCTCGTTGAGCCGGACCTCCGCACGGCCCTTCACCCGGCAGAGATACGTTATCAACACAAAATGAGCCGGCCGATAGAACTCCGGCGGGTTCACCCACTCCTGCATCCCGACCTGCCGCACCGCGACCACGTCGAGGCCGGTTTCCTCCCGCAGTTCCCGCCGCAGCGCAGCCTCGCAGCTTTCGCCCTGCCGCACCTTGCCGCCGGGCATGCCCCAGCGATGCGACCATTTGGGTGTCCGCACCAGCAGGACCTCGTTGCGCTCGTTCAGAATGAGCGCACCCACCGTGACCACCGGCCCTGCGACAGTGTCCGGCCCCGGCGGCCACGTGAAACGCGCAGCCTCCAAGCGCGCCTGCAGCTCGCCCAGGTGTTCCACGATCAGGTCCGGCCCGGCCTGCCGAAGCTGCGGGAATGTGTTGTACCCAGTCAGCACGGCGCAGGATCCCACGCCGCCGTGCCGCGCCGTTTCGATGTCGTGTTGCATGTCGCCCACGAAGATCGTCTCCCCCGGCGCCAACCCCTGCTCGCGCAGCAGCCGGCCGATCCATTCGCGCTTGTCCCACGCCTCCACATAGGCCGGCCCCAGCAGCGGCGCCAGCCCGGTCCGGTCCGCCTGCCGCTGGTAATAATCGCGCCTGACCGTGCTCAGGACGAAGGTGCTCAGGCCGTGTTCCCGGCAGAACTCCAAAAAGGCCCGCGCCTGGGGCAGCGCCGCCACCGAATCCTGCGCAGCCGCAAAGTGCTCGTGAAACCAGCGCTCCAGAGTCGACAGCGGAACCTCCGGCACGTGCCGTTCGTAGAACCGGAGAAACGGGAGGCAGAACTCTTCGCGGAACCGGTCCAGGCTCAGCGGCGGCCGACCGGCCCGCTCAAGGACGTGATTGGTGGCCCGCCACACCGCCGGCAGATCGTCCACGAGCGTTCCGGACCAGTCGAAAATGATGTTGCGGATCACGGCAGGCAGTGTAGTCCTCGGCCCGCGACCGAGACAACCTTGGTCGCAGTGGGTCCGCGCGCGCGTGGACCCGGTGGCCGATCGGCGGCCCTGATCCCCGCGCCCGCAGGTCAATCGAGACGCACATGCCGGAACCCAAGGTTGCGGCTCCGCCTGAGACGTCGCACCGGCGGCCCTGGCTGCCGTGGCCGAACCTTTTGTTGGCAGGGGCCGCGACGGCGGTGGTCGGCATGGTGCTGGAGGAGTGGAACCGGCAACTGGGCTGGCCCCTGGGTCGCAAGAGGTTTCCGGCCCATGCCCCGGGCGGCGGCGTGTGGCTCGCCTCCACGGGTCTCGTGTGGGCGCTGAGCCTGTTGAGTGCACGAGCAGCGGCCCTGTGGTGGCTGGCACGCGGACGACCGGGCCGGGCGCCGGGGATCCGCCGCCTGGTCCTCACGGCGACCCTTTCCCTGATCCCCCAACTCGGCGCAGATCTGTGCATGCGGCATCGGTTCGGATGGTACACCTGGGCGGATCCACGCTGGCAGGTGCAGGGTCTGGTGCTCGATCCATTGCCGGGATGGTGGATCGGCCACGGGCTCGCCCTCGCTGCGGCGCTCCCGGCGTTGCTGGACAAACACCCGCACCCGCGTCTGCCGCCCCTGCGGGCTTTTCTGGGCTGGGTGGCCTGGAACGGCGTGCTGTTGCTGGCGTGTTTCGGCCGGGCCGACGAGGCCACGTGGGCATTGTTGCTGGCGCCTTTTGCGGTCACAACCGTTTGCGCCTTTCACGCGGGGTATGCGCTCGCCATCCAACGCGCGCCAACCGCTACCAGTCCTTCAGCTCCGGATGAAGCGGCTCGAGATCCGGGTCCTGAAGGGCCATCCGCCTGACGTGCTCCCGATCGCCGAGCTCCAAGGCCTGCCGCAACCAGTGCCGGGCCTCGTCCAGTCGGCCCATCTGGCAGGCGTAACAGGAAAGGTTGTAGGCCACCAGCAACTCCCGGGGAAAATGCGCCGCCGCGGGCAGCAGGGCCGCCCAAGCCCGTTCCAAGCCGCCATGCGGCGCCCGGCGCAGCGCGTAGGCCCGGTGCAGCCAGCCGCTGGGCCGGTCGGGCACAATCCGGATCAATGCCTCGGCCACTTCCACCGCCTCCGTCCAACGTTGCTGGGCCGCCAGCACGGCCCACTGCAGCTCCAGCACGTCGGGATGCGGTCGCGGCCTCCGGAGCAGGGGTGTCAGTTCCTGTTCTGCTTCCTCCGGCCGGCCCAGTTCCATCCATCCCAACGCGGCCACCAGCCGGTGACGATCCGGATAGTCCAGCGTGTCCATGCTGATCGCAGCCACCCGGCCGGGCCCGCCAACGCCGGAGCGCGCACCCGGTTGCCGGCGCGTTCTCAGTTCAGGAGGCGGTACCAGTTGTCCCGCTGGTGCGGCTCGTACCCCAGGTCGCGGATCAACCGGTGCATCTCCGCCACCGTCATGCGGAAGGCGGCACCCGCCTGCCGGACCACGTTTTCCTCGATCATGATGCTGCCCAGGTCGTTTGCGCCGAACTGCAGCGCCAGCTGCCCGATCTCCGGCCCCTGGGTCACCCACGAGCTCTGCACGTTCTCGAAGTTGTCCAGGTAAATGCGGGCCAGCGCCTGCGTGCGGAGGTATTCGGTCCCTCCGGCGCGCGGAAGGCGCAGTCGGGTGTTGTCGGGCTGGAAGGTCCAGCCGATGAACGCTGTGAAGTAACCGCCGCTGGTGGCCCCGGGGCCCTCCGCGCGCTGTGCTCCCGCCCGGGCCAGGGACCGATCCTGCAATTGACGGAGCCGTTCCCAGTGTTCGATCCGGTCCTCCACCGTCTCCACGTGGCCGAACATCATCGTGGCCGTGGAACACAACCCCAGGCGATGGGCCGTCTCCATCACGTGCAACCACTCATCCGTGGTGGCCTTCAAGGGGGCGATCTGTTTCCGAACGCGATCCACCAGAATCTCGGCACCGCCGCCGGGAATCGAACCCAGGCCGGCCGCGCGGAAGTCCCTCAGGATCTGCTCCACCGGTTCGTCAAACACCCTTTGAAAATGTATGAATTCCGGCGGGCTGAACCCGTGAATGTTCACTTGGGGAAACCGGCTGTGGATGTGGTGGAGCATGTCGAGATACCACTGCTTCGGCAGCCCGGGATGGTGCCCGCCCTGCAGCAGGATCTGTGTCCCGCCCAACGCCACGGTCTCCTCGATCTTCCGATCCAGCTCTTCGAAGGAAAGGACATAGGCGTCCGGGGCCCTTTCCGTCCGGTAGAAGGCGCAGAACTTGCAGTAGACATTGCAGACGTTCGTGTAATTGATGTTGCGGTCCACGATGTAGGTGACGATCCGGGCGCCGCGTCCGCCGTAGGCGGCGGCCTTGGCCAGTTGACGGCGCCGGTCCGCCAGCGCACCCAGCTCGTGCAGCGGCAGGTCGTAGAGTAGGCGCGCCTCCCCGGGCGTGATCCGGCCGCCGTCCCAGACCTTCTGCATGACATCCTCCAATGGGATCACCTCGGTCACACCCCGAATGTAGCCGCGGGCCGGCCCGAGGCAAAGGCCGTTCCCGCCAAGCCGGCCGGCTCCCTCAGTCCGGCTCGATCCATGCGGCGAAGGGCCCACGGCGCTTTCGGACTTTGGACTTTGAAGCCGGGAAGGCCCACCGTATAAGGACGCCGTGGTACCGATCATCCTGAAGCAAGGCGGGCCGGTGGCGATCCTGCTGGTGGTGCTGGCGGTGGTGGCCCTGGCCGTCTTTCTCGAGCGGGCCCTGCACCTGCACCGGGCCCAGATCAACGTGGCGGAGTTCCTGAACGGGATCCGTACCGTCCTCAAAAAGGCCAGCGTCATGGAGGCCATCGCCATCTGCGACGCCACTCCCGGGCCCGTGCCGCGGGTGGTCAAGGCCGCCATCCTGACCCGTGACCAGGGCCGGGACCGTGTGCGAGAGGCCGTGGAGGAGGCCGGCCTGGCAGAGGTTCCCCCGCTGGAACGCCGGCTCAACCTGCTGGCCACACTGTGTCACCTGGCGCCGTTGCTGGGTCTGCTGGGAACGGTGCTGGGCTTGATGGATGTGTTTGCCGAGCTGGAACGACAGGGACTCTACGCCCATGTCACGCAGGTCTCCGGCGGGGTCTGGCGCGCGCTGGTCAACATGGCACTCGGCGTGGGGATCTCCATCCCCGCATACGCGGCCTACAACTACCTGGTCAGCCGCGTGCACGCGCTGGTGGTGGACATGGAACGCGCCGCGGCGGAGATCGTGCACATCGTCGCCGACGGCAACGGCGAGACCCGGCCCTCATGAGATTCCCGGTCACCGTCAAACCCTTCACCGGCCAGTGGGACGTGGCAGCCTGGACCGGCACGCTGATGCTGGTGATGTTGTTCATTCTGCTTCTGCCGCTGGTCCCCACGCCCGGTGTGCGCCTCGAACTGCCCGCAGCCGCCGACCTGCCGGGACTCGATGAGCCGGCGCTGGCGGTCGCGGTGGATCGGGACAGCCGGTTTTACTTTCACCATAAGGTGGTGGATGAGGCGGTTCTGTTGCGGCGCCTGAAGGAGGAAGCCGGTCGCTTCCGTTCGCCACCGGCTCTGCTGGTGCATGCCGATCGGCGCACCCCGTACGAAACGCTCATCCGGCTGTCCGTCCTGGCACGGCAGGCAGGGCTGACCCGCGCACTCCTGGTTACTCAACCTCTGCCAGAGGCAGCCTCCACCCCCGCCCAACCCCCGTCCGACGGGTCATGAACCACTCCGCTCCGGTTCGAACCGAATGGCCGGCCCGCCGTTGGGCCATGCTCGTGGGGACGCTGCTGGTGCTGCACTTCGCGGGCTTGTGGTGGTTCGGCGCACGCGAACCCTCGCCGGCCCGTGTGCCCGAACGGGTCCCGTATTGGATCCTGGGGGGCCCGGCTACGGCCCGGCTTTGGCCGCTCCTCGATCCCACGCTGTTCGTGCACGGACATTCCAACAGCTTTTCCGGTCCCGCCTGGATGGAGCCGCCGGTGGTTGCCTACCAGCCTTCGATTCCCTTGGAACCTCCGCGTTTCCTCATCCCCACGGCCGCCCGCATGGCCCGATCCTTTCAGAACGCCTGGACCCCGCGTGGCTGGGACCCCTCGCCGTTGGCCCTGCGTGTCGAGCCCTTGCCGTACACCCGGGCCCTCGTGCCGCGATCGCCGTTGACCGACCGGCCTTCCCGTCTCGTGCTGGGCGAATGGAGTCGGCCGGTCCAATTGCGCACACTGCCCCCTTCGCTTCCGGGCTGGTCAGCCCCCGACCTGCTCACCAACACGGTTGTGCGGGTCCTGGTGGAACCAACCGGCCGGGTGGTGTCGGCGGTCGTCCTGGTGTCCAGCGGGTGGGAACCGGCCGATCGCCAGGCACTGTCCCTCGCCCGCCAGCTGGAATTCGAGTTCCCCGACGCCAGGGGGTCGACTCCGGGAGACGCCGGCGAGCTCGTTCGTGGCGTGCTCATTTTCCAGTGGCAAACCCTGCCGCCCCAACCCCAGGCAACCGGACCCGGCTGAGCTTTTGTCCGCCATGCCCGCACAGGAACTGATCCTCGGCTATGTCCTGCTCTTGTTGGGCGCGCTGGCACTGCTCACGGTATTCACCGAAATGCGCCGTCGCAGGTTCGAACCGCCCGCCGCCCAGGACCGGATCTTCCGGTGCAGCGCGTGCAAACGCGTTTACACGGACGACCCGGACGTGGACCTCTCGCGTTGTCCAGATTGCGGCAGGTTCAATCCGCCCTACGAGTTCTGACCAACCCGCGGCCGGGAACCGATCAGGGCCACCACACCGCCCGGAAGAACCTCATCCCCTCCTGCGCGGGCAGATCGTTCGTGTAGTCCCAACGTCCCGACCACGCGGTGTTGGTCAGGAACGGCTGCCAGGCCGACAAATCGGCCGACCGCTCCAGCACCACGTTTCCGCCGCCGGGTCCCTCCAGGGTGAACCACGGTCGGCCGCCGGCGGCCCGGCCCACGGCAGTCCACCGCAGGGCCGACCCACCCACCTGTACATCCCAAGTCCGCGTCGCCCGGAGCCGCTGCTCCGGATCCGTGCGCACCCAGGGAGTGGGATCGGCCACGCGCAACTCCACCTGGTGCCGACCGTCCCCCAAGGACGCCGGGTCGAGCAGCAGCACCGGGCCGCTGCTTCCCAACACCGGCACCCCGTTGGTCAGCCACGTCACCACAAGCGCACCGGACACCGGCTCGACCAGGTCCACCTCGAATCTCAGTGTGTCCCCCGCCTTCGCATGCAGCAAATCCCCGGCAGGACGCACGTCGTCCCACGGCCGCACCTTGTCATAGATCGCGCGCACGATCTGCTCCCGGCAGACTTCGCAAAAGGGCATGCCCAAGGTGCGCATCTTGCAATCCAACTTGGGCCTGTACCAGCCCGTTGCTTGGTATTGTGCCCCTTCGAACAACCCCACCACGTGCGCCCACTGCCAATCGTTCGGCGTCGGCACCGGCGTTTCAGGTTCGATCCAGGCGTTCCACGGGATCTGGTTCCGCTCGGTTTGCCGGGTGGCGTTGGGCGCCTCCACGGGGACGTACCCGGGATAGGCGTTGGTGTACTCATCAACCAAGCCGGCAAAGAAATGACCCGACTCGTGTACCACGATGTCCGAGTAAGGCGGGAACGGATTCAGGGCCGTGATGATCGGCAGGCGGTTGCTCCGCCCGGTCGGCCCGCCCACACCCGAGGATCCGCCCGGCTGAATGTCGTTGACGAGCAGCACCACGATGTCCGCTTCCGGCAACCACTGCTCCACCAATTGCTCCACCTTGCCCACCCCGTGTGCAGGATCCGGATCCAGGCCATTGGGCGGAATGGTGATCACGTAGTCGTAGAACTCGTACGCGCTGTTGAAGTAGGTGTTCCGATAAGGGCCGCCGGTGGTGGGATGGTCCGACCCCGGTTCGGCGGAGGCCACGAACAGCGCGTAGGTGTTGAAATGTCCCCGATAGGCCGCATACGGCTCCGCGGCGAAAAAGTTCGCCATCAGATTGGTGGCGTCCTGCAGAAACTGCCCCTGCTGTGCCGCGGTGTACCCTTCGGCCAGCACGACCACGTTCACGCGGTTGGTCACCGGGCCGTTCACTTCCAACGGAACGAGCACCTGAGCCCGCAGGGCCATCGCCAAGCCCACGAGCAAACTGCACGCCCAGCGGCAGCAGTGCTCCATGCGACAACCGGGGCGCATCCGGATGCGAACTCGGCGGTCAAAAGGGTGGAATTCCATGTCTGCCTGGCTCCCCTCCTGGTGGCCGCCCTAGGTACCGGGTGCGGGCTGCGGAACGGATGGCTGAGCTGGCGGCGACGTCGCACGCGCCGGAGGTGCGGACGTTTGGACGGGCCACTCCGGCGAGTCCACCCGCGCCTCGGCCAGAAGCTTTTCGATCTCTTTCACCACGTCGGGATGTTCCCCGGCCACGTTGTGCCTTTCGGCGGTGTCGGTGCTCAGGTTGTAAAGCTCCAACGGCTCGCCGTAACCGGGTCGCACCGCCTTCCAGTCGCGCCAGCGCAGCGCCTGCTGGAATCCCCGCTCGTGAAACTCCCAATAGAGATACTCATGCCGGTTGGTCTGCTCCCGGCCGACCCACAACGGGAAAACGGAGATGCCGTCCAGACCCGCCGGCGCGTTGGTCCCGGCCGCTTCGGCCAGTGTGGGGAACAAATCCCAGTGCGCCCAGACGAAGTCGCTGACCTGTCCCGGCCGGATCTGAAGCGGCCAGCGCACGATCATCGGCACGCGGATCCCGCCCTCGTAAAGGTCCCGTTTGATCCCGCGGAAGGGACCCGAGCTGCCCAGGAAGGCAGGATCCACCCCGCCTTCACGGTGCGGGCCGTTGTCGCTGGTGAAAATCACGATCGTGTTATCCTCCTGGCCGGTGGCTTTCAGCAGGTCCAGGATCCGGCCGATGTCGGCGTCCATGCGGGTGATCATGGCCGCCTTGTTTTTCTCCGGCTGGGGCCAGGGACGATCGGAATAGGGCGCGTCCGATGGCACCTGCATGCCGTTGCCCGTACGCGCGCCCTCCTCGTTGTTGGCATGCGGGATGGTGTAGCAGAGCATCAGGAAAAACGGCCGGTGCCCGTTGTACCATTCCGGCTTGTTGATACGGATGAAATTCGTGGCCGCACGGGTGCAAAGATCCGGGACATAAAGCCGGCGCGCCCCGGCGAAGTTCTCGATCAAGGTCACTTTCCCCTCGTAACCGCTCCTGGGATCGTAGCGCCACAGGTAGGTCGGGTAATAATCGTGCGCATGACGGTTGTCCAAATACCCCACGAACTCGTCGAATCCCTTCCGCCAGGGTACTCCGGGGGAGTTTTCGACCGCCAAACCCCATTTGCCGATCAGGCCGGTGTGATACCCGGCTGCACGCAGCCACTCCGCCAAGGTGAGCTCGTCCGCTTGCAGGGTCAGGCCGCGGCGATTGCCCCGAATGCGGAGATGCCCGGTGTGTTTTCCCAACATCAACGCCGCGCGCGCCGGCGCGCAAACCGTGCTGCCCGCGTAGAACTGCGTGAACCGGATGCCCTCCGATGCGAGGCGATCCAGGTTCGGCGTCCGGATCTTGGTGGATCCGTAACAGCCGAGGTCCCCGTAGCCCAGATCATCGGCCACGATCAGCAAGATGTTCGGCCTCCGGACCTTTGGCGGCCGGACTGGTTGGTTGGTTTCGCCCCGCGGTGGTGCGGCCGATTCCGCCGCCTGTGCGAGCGCCGTCGCGACGCCCAGCACCACCACGCAAGCCAGCGTCCACACCCTCGGACTCAGCCTCCGCATGGACTTGGAGTCTGCCCCTCGCGTCGGTCGCAAAGCAAGCCCGGGAGGCCGGCCGCGGCCCGAAAAGCCCGTCCTTCAGCGCGACCCACGTGCATAACCGAGTCCGTAACCCCGCGGGAACAACGGATCCGCCTCGGCCTCCGGGGTGCTCAAGTGCTGGTTGTCACGCGGCCAGACCCGGGGCAGCCGACCCACCGGTTCGGCCCTGCCCAGCAACACGTCCGCCAAGCCGTCGCCCTCGGTCCCGGGCAGCCAGGCCGCCACCAAGGCGTGGCTGTCCTCCAGCACCTGCCCGAGGATCAGGGGCCGGCCCGAGTACAACACCGTGACCACCGGTTTGCCCGAGGCGCGTGCCCGGCGCACGAGGGCCCGGTCCTCTTCCGGCACGTTCAGCTCCTTACGATCGCCCATCATTTCGGCGTACGGTTTTTCCGCCACCACCACCAAGATCACGTCCGCAGCCGCGGCTGCTGCTTCGTCGGTGCCATCGGCGCTGTAGGTTACCTCGGTCCCGGCCGGCACGCCTTTGCGCAATGCCGCGAGGAGCGTGGTCCCGCCCGGCGTGACCGCGCCGGTGCCGCCCTGCCAGGAGATCGTCCACCCGCCGCATTGCATCCCCAGGTCGTCGGCCGCCGGGCCCACCACATGCAGGCGTCGGACCTTGGAAGACAGAGGCAACACGCGTCCCTCGTTCTTCAGTAGCACCAGCGATTCGCGCACACAGCGGCGCGCCACCGCCCGGTGCTCGGCGCTGCCCAGACGCCCCAGCAGGGTTTCATCCGTGTACGGTTTCTCGAACAAGCCCAGCCGCATCTTCACCCGCAGGATGCGCCGGACCGCATCGTCAATCCGCGACTCGGGCACGCGCCCTTCCCGCACCAGTTCACCCAGGTACTGCAGGTAATCCCGATAAGAGTTCGCCTGGCCCGGCCCGTTCGGGATCATGGCCATGTCCACCCCGGCGTTGATCGCGCGGGCGATCGCCTCCTTGTAGTTCGGATGCAACTGATCAATCGCCGCCCAATCGGACACCACGAACCCGTCGAAACCCAGCTCGCCCTTCAGGACCTCCGTCAGCAGGTACCGGTGCCCGTGAAGTTTCACACCGTTCCAACTGCTGTAAGAGGCCATGATCGAACCCACGCCCGCGCGAATGGCCGCGCGATAGGGGGCCAGATGGACCCTCCGGAAGGTGGCTTCGTCACATTCGGTATTGCCCTGGTCCACGCCCCATGTGGTGCCGCCGTCACCAGCATAGTGCTTGGCACAAGCCAGGGATCCATACCTGCCCTGACCTGCGTTCCCCTGCAGTCCGCGTACCGCCGCCGCGCCCAGCTCGGCCACCAGCGCCGGATCGTCACTGTAGCTCTCATACGTCCGACCCCAGCGCGGATCCCGGGCCACGGCCACACACGGCGCAAACGCCCAGTGGATGCCCGTGGCCAGCATCTCCTCGGCCGTCACACGCGCAGCCGACTCTACCAAACGCGCGTTCCGTGTGGCACCCAAACCGATGTTGTGCGGAAAAATCACCGCACCCAGCACATTGTTGTGGCCGTGCACAGCATCCACGCCGAACAGCAACGGGATCCGCAACCGGTTCTGCAGCGTCAAACGCTGGCACTCCAGCACCGTGCGCCGCCAGGTCGCCGGTTGGTTGTCCTCCGGATCCGTGTTCCCCCCGCACAATACCGAGCCCAGCCCCAACCGCCACAAATCGTCCCGATCCTTCAGCGCACCCAGATCCACCTGGGTCATCTGACCCAGTTTCTCTTCCAGCGTCATCTGCCGGAGCAGTGCGTCCACACGCGCTTCGATCCGTTCGGAGTCGCGGTCCGCGGCCCGGGCCGATGGGCACAGGCCTTCAGCGGCCAGGGCCCAGGCCAAGCCACAGCCACCCAGTAAAAGCCAGACCCCACCCGTGCGGAAGCGAGGACGGAAACGGCGAGCATCTCGGAGTTTCATGGTCAGGACCGACTGCATAACCCATGTTGCAAAGCCAAGACGCACAGCGTCAACCCGTTTCGCCGACGCCCGGCTCGGGCGGAGCTTGGCTCACAGCCCGCTCGGAAGCCGGTCAGGGCCCGTTTCGAACCAGCCGGAACCATTCACCTCCGGCCTCCAACGGCGTCACCACCTCCCAACGTCCCTGCTTCAAGTCCGGCTGGATCGGGTGCTCCGCCCAGGGCGCCTCACCCGCTTCCACCGGCCGATGTTCCAACCGATAGTTTGCAAACGTACCCGCCCACGAAAGCCGGACTTTACCGTCCGGCAGAAGCTCGATCCCGAGTCGCGGCAACGCCTCTACGACTACACTCCACGACAACCGGGCATCCCCGGGCGTGGGATCGCCGTGCTGACTGATCAGGCCGATCCGGTTGGTCGAAAGACCCGCCCCGTGGGCCGACCACACCCATGCAAGCTCCACACTCGTCCCGGCCGCTAGCAACGGCCACCGTACCGTGGCCCGACCCGGCTCCTTTTCGACCGTGCCCCCATCCACATCGGCGTTCTCCAGCCGCAACACCTCCTCCGACCAGGTCACCTCCATCACCACGTTCATGGCCGGATCCGGGCCCAGGTTCAACAACCTGAACGGCACTGTCATGAGCCGGCCCTCGTATGTCTGCAGTTCCCCGGATGGCCCCTCCAACTTCAAATCACTCGACCGCTCGACCACGAACGGCCCCTCCCACACGGCCACGCCTCCCGGCGTGACCACCTCGACCGGTCCGGTCTCGGCCCCGGCCGGCACCGTGACCCGCAGCAAGGCATGGTTGGTGGGACTCTCAAAGGCGGCCGCCACTCCCGAAAACCGCACCGCCGTGACGCCGAGGAAGTTCCGTCCTGTGAGGACCACCTCGGCCCCGGCCACCCCCCTGCCCGGTGTCACAGTTTCGATGCGCGGCGGCCCGTAAAACCACAGCTCCCCGCTGTCGGCCGAACCGCCCGGCGTGGTCACCTCCAACGGCCCCGTGAGCACGTCCTCCGGCACGAAAGCCACCAGATTGGTGTTCGATTCGGCCGGCAAGAACATGGCCGGCACCCCTCCGAAACTCACCGCAGTGGTGCCGAGCAGATTCCGTCCTGCCACCGTCACCATCGTCCCCGGCGGACCCGACTGCGGAAACATCCCTGTCACCTCGGGAGGCAAATGGAACAAAGCAGCACCGGTGTCACTACCGTCACGCGTGACCACGGTAAAGGGAGCGGTCACCGCCCCGGAGGGCACTTCCACCACCAGCCGGTCGAAGGCCAGCGATCGAACCGTGACCGGAACCCCGCCCAACCACACCTCCACCGGGGCAGCGTTCAAGTTGGCCCCGCGCAACACCACCTCCGTGCCCGGCGGTCCACCCGGCGGCTCGAAATCCATCAACGTGGGTGGCACGACGAACTGCCAGGCTGTCACAAACGTGCCACCGGGGGTGGTCACCCGGATCGGCCCTGTCACCGCCCCCGTGGGTACCAGGACCTGTAACACCTGGTTGGTCTGCGGCGGCTCAAATGCAGCCGGCACCCCGCTGAATTCTACACCCGTGGCCCCCAAAAAGTTTTGCCCCCGCAGCGTTACCAGCGTGCCCGGGCGGCCGTTGGTGGGCCCCGCACTTTCGATCACCGGCGGCAGATAAAACCAATCGGCACTCTCATGGGCACCCACCCCGGCCCGTTCGACCCGGATCGGACCGGTCACCGCACCGGTCGGCACGTTGACCCGGATGCTCGTTTCGCTTTCCACGAAAAAGCCCGGTGCCGGCACCCCGCCGAACCACACGCCCGTCACGCCCACGAACTGGAGGCCCTCGATCCGGACCGGAGTCCCCGCACTGCCATGAGTGGGTGAAAAGCCCAGGATGTAGGGACCGGGCCCGATCACCGTGAAGACCTGCGGACTGTACACCCAGTCCCGACCCGCCTTGGCCACGCGGATGAAATCCGTCGAAGCCCCCTCGGGCACCACCGCCACCAACTGATTGTCCGCCGTCACCTGGAAGTTGGCCGGCCGGCTGCCGAACTGCACCGCCACCACCGGATCCACCAACGTGCCACTGTAGTATAAGCCGCTCCCCTGAACAGTCACCCAGGTCCCCGGCTGCCCGTGCGTCGGTGCGAAGCCCGTGAGGATCTGACCCCACGCGCCGGCTGCCCACCAGCCCAGCACCCACAAGCACGTCGTCCACCTGCCACCCATGGCGTTGTTCCTCCTCATCCGAAAACCTTGCTGCACCCAGCCGGCGCTCCGGAGCGTCCCGGGATCGGGACACCGCCCTCATTCTCGGAGAACCCTGCCGGGCGAGCAACCCCGCGGGCCAACCGTCGCAACGGTTCTTTCGAGGTTGCCAATCTCGGCGGAGCCGGCTAGGACAGGAGCCGTATGAAAACGATTTCCCGGAGGCTGCTGCCGCTCGGGCTCGTGGTGCTGAGCCTCTCCTTCGTCGCACCGGTCCTGCGCGCCCAGACCAACGATCTGACCGATCCGCCGCGCGAGCCGGACGTGATCTACGTGCCCACGCCCATGCCGGTCGTGGAAAAAATGCTCGAACTGGCCGAGATCAAGCCCGGCGACGTCGTGTACGATCTCGGCTGCGGCGACGGCCGCATCGTGGTCACCGCCGCCAAGAAGTACGGCGTGAAGGCCGTCGGGTTCGACATCGATCCCCAGCGCGTCCGCGAGGCCCGTGAAAACGTCCGCTCCAACAAGGTCGAGCACCTTGTCACCATCAAACAGGCGGACATCTTCACACTCGACCTCAGCGAGGCCACGGTCGTCACCCTCTATCTGCTGCCCGAACTCAACGTCCGGCTCATGCCCCAACTGGCCAAGATGAAGCCAGGCTCGCGAATCGTCTCGCACGACTTCGACATGCGGGGTGCCAAGCCGGTTCTGGTCTATCGCATGAACATTGACCCGCCCAGCGGCAAGGAGATCAACGACCGCGAAAGCCGGTTCGTTTACGGGTCCCACACCATCTACAAGTGGGTGGTGCCGTGGGAACCGGAAACACCCACCGGCTCCCGGACCGAAAACCGTTGATACTACGCGAACCCTGCACGGCATCTGCCCGGTCCTCCTGCCGGGCACCCGACGGCTGCTGGAGCCGGGCGCAACCTCCCGACCCGGCCGGGTGGGCTTTGTCCCCGGATGCCCCACCAGCCCTCCCGGCCCCGGCCAAACGCTTGCCCCGCGGGCCGCTCCTTCTCAACAATCCCCTGCCATGGCGGACAGCAAAGGTCTGACTCCCATGATGGCGCAGTATCGCCGGATCAAAGGCGAGCTGCCCCGGGACGCCCTGTTGCTGTTCCGATTGGGCGATTTCTACGAGATGTTCTTCGAGGATGCCAAGGTGGGCGCACGGATCCTCGGCCTGGCGCTCACCCGCCGCAACGGCGTTCCCATGTGCGGCCTGCCCTACCACGCCGCCTCCAGCTACGTCGGACGCCTCCTCCGCGCCGGATACAAGGTCGCCCTCTGCGATCAACTCGAGGAGGCCAAACCCGGCAAACTCGTCAAACGCGAAGTCACCGCCATCCTCACGCCCGGCACCCACTGGGACGAACGCCTGCTGCCCCAGGAACAAAACAACTTCCTGGCCGCCGTCCATCCTGGCACCCAAGGCTACGGCCTGGCCGTCGTGGACCTCAGCACCGGCGAGTTCCGCGCAACCGAGCTGCAGGACCTGCCGGCCCTGCAATGCGAACTCGAACGGCTTCGCCCCGCCGAGATCATCCACCCGACCGAGGCCGTCACCCTGCATGCGCAGCTAGCTGACGGACCGGCAGCCGCCAGGACCGGGCCTGTCTCCCCATCCCATCCCTCACCGGCGGAGATCCTCCCCCGCCGTTCGGCCCGCTTCGGCTGGGTGGTCAATCCATACGAAGACTGGGCATTCAGCCCCGACACCGCCCAATATACCCTGCGCGAACACTTCCGGGTGGCCACCCTGGACGGGTTCGGCCTCAAAGGTCGCCCCTTGGCCACGGGGGCCGCTGGCGCCGTGATTCACTACCTCACCCATCATCTGCGGCGCGACCTGCGGAACCTCACCCACCTCTCCTTCTACCAGCGGGGAGATTACCTCGCCCTGGACGCCACCACGCTGCGGCATCTGGAGGTCCTCGAACCCCTCCACAAGGACGCACCCCGCAACGCCTCTCTCTACGGTGCCCTCAACCGCACCGTCACGCCCATGGGCGCACGGCGCCTGCGCGACTGGCTTTCCCAACCGCTGGCCACGCTGGACCCCATCCACCGCAGACAGGACGCCATCCAGGCCTTCGTAGACCAGCCATCCCTGCTGGAACGGTTCCGGCAACAACTGGCCGAGGTCCGCGACCTGGAACGCACCCTCGGCCGGCTCAGCTCCGGCAGCGCCAACGCGCGCGACCTGCTCGCCCTCCGACTGGCCCTGGAACAACTGCCCGCGCTTCGTTCTCTCCTGGAGCAAATCGCCACCTGCCCGCAAAGCGACTCCAGCCTCCCCACGTTCGAGGAAGCCTCCACCCCCCGCGCTGTCCTGCTTCAGGACTTGGCGGCCCACTTGGAACCGTTCCCGGACCTGGCGGAACTCATCCAACGGGCCATCGTGGATGATCCGCCCCTCTCCGTCAAAGAAGGGGGTCTCATCCGCGACGGATATGATCCCACCCTCGACGAACTCCGCCGGGCCATGCGCGAGGGCAAGGATTGGATCGCCCGCTACCAAGCCGACGAAATCCAGCGCACCGGCATTGCCTCGCTAAAGGTGCGCTACAATTCCGTCTTCGGTTACTACATCGAGGTCACACGCGCCAACCTCGACCGAGTCCCGCCCCACTACCAGCGCAAGCAAACCATCGCCAACGGCGAACGCTTCATCACGCCCGAACTCAAGGAGATCGAAACCAAAATCCTCGGCGCCGAGGAACGAAGCCTCAAACTCGAGTACGAGATCTTCCAACAGATCCGCGAGCAGGTCCTGGCCCGGTTGGCTCCCCTGCAGCGGGCCGCCGCCGCGCTGGCCCAGGCCGACGCCCTGGCGGCACTGGCCGAAACCGCCCGGCTCTTCCAGTACTGCCGCCCCGTCGTCCGCGACGAAGGCCTTCTGGAGATCCGCGACGGCCGGCACCCGGTCCTCGAACAAACCCTCCTGGAGGAACGGTTCGTCCCCAACGACACCTGGCTGGCCAGCGGCCCCAGCGCAGCAACGTCCGAAGCCGGACCCGAACCCTCTGCCGACCCGCATCCACGCCCCCCGCAAATCGCCCTCATCACCGGCCCCAACATGGCCGGCAAAAGCACCTACATCCGGCAGGTCGCCCTGCTGGTCCTCTTGGCCCATGTGGGGTCCTTCGTCCCGGCCCGTACCGCCCGCATCGATTTGGTGGACCGGCTCTTCACCCGCATCGGCGCCTCCGACGACCTCGCCCGCGGCCAGAGCACTTTCATGGTCGAAATGACCGAAACGGCGCACATCCTCCACCACGCCACCGCCCGCAGCCTGATCGTGCTGGACGAGGTCGGCCGCGGCACCAGCACCTTCGACGGACTCAGCCTGGCCTGGAGCATCGTCGAGTACATCCACAACCAGATCGGCGCCAAGACGCTCTTCGCCACCCACTATCATGAACTGACCGAACTGGCCGCCCGGCTGCCACGCCTGAAAAACTACAACGTCGCCGTCCGCGAGTGGCGCGACCAGATCGTTTTTCTCCACAAAATCGTCGAGGGCGCCACCGACAAAAGCTACGGCATTCACGTCGCCCGACTGGCCGGTGTGCCCGGGCCGGTCATCGAACGCGCACGCGTCATCCTCGCCAACCTGGAAGAGGCCGAACTTACTCCCGACGGCACCCCAAAAACCACCACCCGACCGCGCCGCGAACGGGACAAACTTCGCCAACTCGCTCCCTCAGCCCAGCTGGACCTGTTCAGCCACACATGAACCGCCCCCGACCCCGCGGCCGGACGGACGAGGCTCACTCGCCTCCCACCGCGCCCGCTGCTCCACCGGCACCGCCGCCTGCAACAGCACCGGACGCAACCGCGCCCCGCCCCAGAATCGAACCGGACCAAACAACCACAGGCCCTTGATCCGAAACCGGTAAGCCGGTTGCACCCGGCGCAGGTACGCCCAAATCTCGCGCGCGTGGCTCTCCACGTGATAGGTCGTCACCGCCACCTGCGGGGCGCCTTCCCGCAGAAGCCGTTCCGCCCCCCTTAACACATCCAGATCCGCCCCCTCCGCGTCAATCTTGATCAGATCCCACGCACCCAACCGAAGCCCCCGCTCCTCACAGTAGGCGTCCAGACTCACCCCCTCCACCATGGAACCCGCCACCTCCCCGGAAACCGCTCCGATGCGGTTCGCCTCCGGCGCCTCCCCCTCCACCCAAGGGACCGAACCCGGAGAGGCGGTCACCGCCTTCACTTCCACGGCCAGCCGCCCCGCCAGGCCGTTCTCCTCCGCCGCCCGCCGCAACCAGGCCGCCGTACGGGCCGAAGGTTCAAACGCAATCACCCGCGCCGCCAGCCCCTGCTTCAACACCCGACAGGCAAACAGCCCCTCGCACGCCCCCACGTCCACCACCACACTCCGGCCATCGAGCTCGATCGGCGGTGTGGTGTAATGATGCGGATGCGCCGGATCACACTCCTGCGCCAGCGCATGGTACACATTCGTGCTCCAGTGCCCCGGCCAGTAAACCGTCACACCCAGCGGTTCCACCCGCACGCGGTGCACGCCCTCCTCCAACTCCTCCGCACGAGCCAACATGGGCAGTTCACGGGCCGCCTTCCGCACCATCCACCGGCCGGGCCACAACCAGTGCCGCCAGTTCATCCAGGCATCCCCCCAGCAAAAGGCGCCGGTATCCCGCAGCGACCACCAGCACCGTAGCGCTTGACCCAGCAGCCGCACCGGGTTTTTCTTGCCGGCCAGTATCATGTGGTCCTTCTATTCCACAGACCCAACCCCGGCAAGGAAAACGCTGCCCGTCCACCCGGCCACCGGCAGGACTGATCGTCCCGGGTTGCGCCTCTCGTCCTCCCCATGCCCGCGCGCCCGTTGAAAGTCGCTTGGATCACCTACTTCCCGGTGGAGTGGTTGCCGGAAGCCCCGCCGGAGTTCCAAAGCATGCCCCGGCATCACCCGGCCTCCTGGCAACGCGTGCTGTTCCGTGCCTGGCAGGAACAGAACCCGGGGCTCCAACTCCACATCATCGCCCTCCGCAAACAATTTCCCCGCACCTGCTCCTTCCGGATCGGTTCCGCCACTTTCCACTGCCTCCGAACCTGGGGCGGCCTGCGTGCCCCCTCCCTCTTCTGGTACGACACCTGGCTGGTCCGAAAACGCCTCCGCCAGATCCGGCCCGACCTGGTCCATGCCTGGGGAACCGAAAACGGAGCTGCCTTGATCGCCGGTCGCCTGCCGTACCCGTATCTGGTCACCGTTCAGGGCCTCATGACATGGTACTGCCAGGTGGTGCCCCGGCCGCCACTTTACAATCGCGTCGCCGCCTGGCTCGAACGGCACAGCCTCCCGCGTGCACCGCTCGTCACCACCGAATCCCGGTTCGCTGTCGAGTTCGTCCGGCGCCACTTCGCCCCGCGCAGGGTCATGCAGATCGAACACGCACCCGACCCGGTCTTCCACCGCTTGGACCGTCGCCCACCCGCACGCCCCGTGCGCTTCGTTGTCAACGGCCGCTTCCACTACGCCAAGGGCACCGACCTCCTGTTTCACGCGCTCGACCGGCTCCCGGCGGAACTCCCATGGGAACTCATCCACATCGGCGCCCCCGCCGGTCCTTGGGCCGACCAGCTCCGGGCAAGGTTCCCGCACCGCTTCTGGCAACGGGTCAGGTTCCCTTCCCACCTCAACCTGCAGCAAGTGGCGGCCGAGCTCGCGCAAGCCACCCTGCTGATCTGCCCCACACGCGTGGACGTCAGCCCCAACTCGGTCAAGGAAGCCGTGGTGGCCGGTGTGCCCGTGGTGGGCGCCCGGGTCGGCGGCATACCGGATTACGTCGTGCCCGGCCAAAACGGCGTCTTGTTCGAGCCGGGTGACCTGGAGGACCTGGTGCGCGCGTTGCATCATGCACTGGCCCACCCGCTCTTCTCCAAGGGCAAGGTTGACCCGGACACGCTCCGCCGCATGCGGGACTATCTCGCGCCGGCCACCATGGCACGCAGATTCTTCGAAGCCTACCAACTCCTCCTCGCGGCCAACTGAGTGCTTCCGCTCCGACAGGCCGCCCGGGCGCTCTGCAACAGGGCCACGGCTTTCGGCCTCTGGCCACGCGCGTGAGGCATGAGTATCCTGCCGCCATGGTTCATCAGGAGGAAATCCGCCTGCACACCACCCGCGCCGGACAAATGCACGATTTGACGGATCAGGTGGCCGACATCGTTGCCCGGTCCGGAGTCCAAACCGGCCTCGTCCACATCTTCAACGTCGGCAGCACCGCGGCCGTCGGCACCATCGAATTCGAACCCGGCCTGCAGGCCGACCTGCCACGTGAACTCAACCGCCTGCTGCCACCCGGCCGCCACTACGGCCACGAACAGACCTGGCACGACGGCAACGCCCATTCACACCTGCAAGCCACGTTGCTCGGGCCCTCCCTCACGGTGCCGGTCCGGAATGGCCGCCCCGTCCTGGGCACCTGGCAGCAAATCTTCCACCTGGAATGCGACATCAAACCCCGTGAGCGCCGCGTCGTCGTGACGGTCATGGGCGAACCCGGGCCCGCCAAACCGTAAACACCCAGCCTCCCCCGTGTCTCCCCGCTTCCCGCGGGACGGCTTGTCTCGAGGCTCCGCGCGGGGGGCAGCCGCGGATCCGCCCCGTCCCGGCAGACGGCTCTCCACAACCGGTCCGCCTATCCGCGCCGGCCCGGAGCAGGGTTGCGCCGGATGCCCATCCGCACCGGCGGCCGCTCCGCCACGAACACAAATGCATTCCGCGTGATCCCTTCCCACAAGCCATTGACATAGGCCCGCCACGTGCCCCCGCTCCAGGAAGGTTTCTCCAGCAAACGCAGTCCCGCGGCACGGAAAAACGCCTCGTACTCGGCACGAGTATAAGGTCTCAACCGGCGTGCCACACCACCGGATGAGGACCAATCCAACCTTCCACGGGACCACCGGCCCGGACGCGGCTCGCGCACCGCCACCAGCCGCCCGCCGGGCTTGAGGACCCGCCGCACCTCGCGCAACACCCCCACAAGGTCCACCGCCTCGTGCAGCGTGGCGGAGCATACGACAAAATCGAACGATTCATCGGGGAACCCGAGCCGGTGATAGTCGGCAGTCACACGCACGATCTTGTCCGCCCGGGCGCCCAGCCCGGCAAAGACGCGCGGCGCCAGCTCCTCCAGCAAGCGGCGCGACACATCCGTGGCCACCACTTCCACCACCTGCGGCAACTTCGACAATTCCGCGCTGAAAGCGCACGCACCCGCACCGATTTCCAGGACCCGGCCGCGAAACTCCACTCCCCGGTGCTTCCGCAGGTACGCAACGATGCGCGGAAATTCCGTGCACAACTTTTCCAGCCACGCCTGCTCGTCCCCGGTGGCCTGCGCCAGCATGCGCACCGCCCGCGCCTCGGCCAGTTGGCGGCGCAACCGGCCGGCCGGGGAATCGTCCGGCGGTCGCCGCTCTACCGGTCTGGCGGGCCCGTTCTGCATGGCACCGCCGGCACCTTAGGCCACCTCCCTCCGCCGCGCAATGCCCGATGCCCGGTTGTTTCAAAACCGCAACCTCACCACCGCCGCCCGTTATCCACCCGGCCCGCCGGCCCCTGCCCGCGACCTCGTCCCCGGCATCACCAGCCGCGGGCGAAACGCGACAAAACTCACAACCGACGGCGAAAGTCGGCAATGGTCTGCCTGAGCCCCTCCTCCAGCGGAACCTGCGGGCTCCAGCCCAGCAACTCCCGCGCCCGGGTGATGTCGGGCCGGCGCTGTCGCGGATCGTCCTGCGGCAAGGGCTTGAAAACGATGCGGCTCCTGGAACCCGTCAGACGCAGAATCTCCCGCGCGAACTCGAGAACCGTCAGTTCGGTGGGATTGCCAATGTTCACCGGCAACCCGTAATCGCTCATCATCAGGCGGTACACACCCTCGATGAGATCCGATACATAGCAGAAACTGCGGGTCTGGGATCCGTCTCCGTACACCGTCAACGGCCGGCCTTTCAGTGCCTGGGCGATGAAATTGGGCACCACCCGACCGTCGTTGAGCCGCATGCGCGGCCCGTAGGTGTTGAAGATCCGCACGATGCGCGTTTCCAAACCATGTTCGCGCTGGTAGGCCATCGTCAGGGCCTCCGCAAACCGCTTGGACTCGTCATAACAACCGCGGGGGCCGATCGGATTGACGTGTCCCCAGTAATCTTCCGACTGCGGATGGACCTCCGGATCGCCGTACACCTCCGAGGTGGACGCCAGCAAAAAGCGCGCCCCTTTGTGTCGCGCCAGGCCCAGGGCCTTGTGCGTGCCCAACGAGCCCACCTTCAACGTCTGGATCGGATAGTTCAAATAATCGGCCGGACTGGCGGGCGACGCGAAGTGCCAGACGTAATCCACCGGCCCGTCCAGGAAGAGATACTCCGTGACGTCCTGCCGGATGAACCGAAAACGCGGCTCACCCGCCAGATGCTCGATGTTGGCCACGTTGCCGGTGATGAGGTTGTCAATCCCGATCACCCGGTGACCCCGGGCCAGCAGATAATCCGTCAGATGCGACCCCAGAAAACCCGCCGCACCGGTCACCACCGACACCGGTTCCCTGCCGGCCCGGCGCCTCCCACGGGCGGAGGCTTCCACCCGGCCGGCGCGTATCGTTTCCGTTTCACCCTTCTTCATGTCCGCGGTCTGCCAGGATGCCGTTCCACTGGTCGCCTTTGCTTCGTGCCCGCCACGCATCCGTCATTTGGCCCCCTTGGCCGTCAGAACCACCGGAATCGTGCGCAGGAGGATTTTGAAATCCAGCCAGAGCGACCAGTGATCGATGTATTCCAAGTCGAGCCGGACCCACTCCTTGAAATCGCGCAGTTCGCTCCGCCCGCTGATCTGCCACAGACAGGTCAGCCCCGGTTTGACACTCAGCCGGCGCCGATGCGCCACATCGTCGAACCGCGCCACCTCGTCCACCGGCAGCGGCCGCGGCCCCACCAGACTCATCTCGCCGCGCAGCACGTTGATCAGTTGCGGCAGCTCGTCAATGCTGTAGCGCCGCAGAAACCGGCCGATCGGCGTCACGCGCGGGTCATTGCTCAACTTGAAAACCGGACCGGACATCTCGTTGAGCTGCTCCAGCTCGTGTTTGAGCTGCTCGGCGTTGGTCACCATCGTGCGGAATTTGTACATGGTGAACGGCCGGCCGTTCAGACCCGCCCGTTGCTGGCGGAACAGCACCGGCCCGGGCGAGGTCAACCGGATCAACAGCGCCACCACCAACATCGGAATCGCCAACACGACCAGCAACACCACCGAACCCACCACGTCCACCGCACGCTTGATCATCAACTGAACTGGCTTGTCCGGCGTGGCTCGGAACACCAGCACCGGCCGGCCGTAAAAATCGTCCAGTGTCGTGCGCGAAATCTCCGTGCGGAAGAACTCCGCCATCAGCCAGGCCTCCACCCCCTCGGTTTCACACGCCCGGATCACCCGTTGCACGTGACCAAAGTGCGTGTGCTCGGCACTGATCAACACCCCGTTGACCGAGTGCTCGTGCAGCAGGTCGGTGATCCGGCCCGGGTCTTCCCGCGTCAGATCCAACTCCGCCACCACGTCCATCCCTTCGTCCGGATGCGACTCCACCTGGCGGCGCAGCCGTTCCAACTCGGAGGGCACCCCGACCAGCACCACCCGGCGCCGGAACTGCGGCTGGGTCAGCCGCCGCCGGTACATCCAGCGCAGCACCTCCTGCCGCGCATACACCAAACCAAAGGCCAGCGCGCCGAACCACACCACCATCCAGCGGGGCGTCACCAACTGCGTGAAAAACAGCAGCAGCGTCAGCCCCATGCACAGCAGCACCACGCCCCGCAGCAAACAAAGCGTGCTCTGCCAGCGCGGGCCCAGCACCGGCCGCCGGTAAAACCCGCTCGCCTCCAACGTCAGCGGCCCCGCCGGGATCAACAGCAGGTAAACCCACAGATAGGCATCGAACGGAACCGGGAAAGGCGGCAGATCCAGCCACTCGCACACACGGGGATGGGTCCGAAGCGCGTAAGCCAGCCAGAAAGCCAAGCCGAACAGGCACGCGTCCACCCACTGGTTCAAAAGCAACCGGATCTGTCGCTCGCGCGTCGCCATGCGCTCAAACCCTCACCGGACCGCCCCCGGCCCGGCAACCGATCCGATTGTCCATGCCCCGGCGCCTCATTGCGCCCTTTCCTGATTCCCCGCCGGAACCAGCGCGGGCGGGCCCGGCACCGTCTGGAACCCGGGCACCGCCTCCGCCAGAAAGGCCTTCATCCGTTCGTAGGTCGCCTCCTCGCGCCCCGGCGCACAAACCGCAAAACAGGTCACATAAGCCCATCGCTGCAACACCCCACGCGCCACCAATTCCCGCGCCATCCACCACATCCGTTCCCAGCCGGTCGGTTCCCCGCTCAGCCCGTCCCCGCACACAAACCAGTACACATACACCCCGCGCACCGGCACCGCCCGGCCCTGAACCGTCATCTCCCGGCTCGTCAACAGCTTCACCACCGGCAGATCATACGGATGCGGCCGCGGAATCCGTATCCGATCCGTCACCGTCTCGTCAATCCGCCAGCCCGCCCCCACCAGGCAAAACTGCGGCTTGTGAATGCTGGTCCGGTCCGTCCCCATCAAAACCACGTTCAAGAGGAGTTCAAAACCGTCTTCCCCACGGTAGATCCGCTGGCCGAAACTGGTGTCGGGGGGCAACGCCTCCACCACCTCCTGCTGCACCGCCACCGGCTCGGATCGGTACCCCGGCACCACCTCCGGCAATTCCACCTCCACACGAAGGGTTTCCCCGGGAATCGGCCGTGTCCGAACCCCGGGCTCACCCAATCGCTGGCGCCCCCTCAACTCCGCCAACAAAAAGGCCGTGCCCGCCATCAGCAGGCCCGTCACGACCGACCAGATCCAAACCCTCCGGTTCATCTCTCCGCCCCTTTCCCGGCCGGGGCCGCCCGAACCGCCTCCGGCTCGCGCAACCACTGCTCCAGCAACAACAGACAACCGATCGCCACCGCAAACGTCACGAAACCGAACCGCTGTTCCACGCTCACGCCGTACGACTGACCGAACACCTCCGTCACCAGAATCGTGAAGGTGATCCGCGCCACGTTGCCCAACACCGCCAGCGGCACCGCCGCCAGCACCATCACCCACCGGCGCCACGCCGTCCGAAAGGCCGTCATGCCGAAAATCACCGTCAGCGCCAGCAGACTCATCAAACTGCGGATCCCGCTGCAGGCCGGGGCCACGTCATACCGGTAGGTCCGTTGCGCATCGTAAATCAGCGACCCCTCCCGCAACACGTCGAACCCCAGCGCCTGCGCGATGCCCACCGAGATGTACGTCACCACCATCCGCAAGGGGAACGTCACGATCTCCGCCAGCGAACCCAGCGGGACGCAAAACACCAGCAGCACATACGGAAACCAACAAGCACGCAAAAACCGCGGCCCCCATGCCAGTCCCATCAGGCCGTAAAGGCCCAGAAACATCGCCACGATCGAGATCCGCGGCTGCTGAATCAGATACCCCAGCACGTGCAATCCCGCCGCCACCCCCACGACCCCCACTGCAGGCGGCCAAAGCTCCAGCGGCCCGCCCCACAGCTCCTTTCGCTTCCACCACATCAGCCCCGCCACGATCAGCGGCACCACCAGCCCGTGCCCCTCGTCCCAGTCATTGGCCCGATAGGCATTGACCATCCATTCCAGCAACGAGGCGGTCTTGACGTAGCCGAAGGTCGAATTGCCCAGGAAATGAAACAACATCAACCAGAGCGCGCACAGCCCGAACAACATCCCCTTGTTCGGCACCCGCGGCCAGATCGCCTGGAACTCGAGCCGAAACTCCTCCAGGATCCCGAGCTGTTTGACTTCGTTCATGGGCTCCGCAGCAGGATCCACCCGATACCCCATCCCAACCGCCGGCTCAAACACAAATCTGACCGGCCGCAACCCCCGCCGCACCCGCTCCGGCCGCCGGCGGCGGGCCGCCCCAAACCCGCGCTCCCGCAGTTTCACCCGCACCCGGCCCCGCCCTGCCTGGACGGGACACAAAGGCCGCGGGGCAACCAGCACCGGTTGCCCCGAACGTTCGCCGCGCCCGAAAGGTTCAATGCCGACTGCCGGCACGCCGGCGTCCGCCGGCCCGCCTACCGAGCCCGTTCCACCTCGCAGTCCACCAACCGGACGTCCCCGCCGTCCACGCGATCCGGCTGCGTCACGCCGCCAACCCGACACCGGATCAGCCGCACGTCCGTGATCTCGGCCCCCTCAAAGGTCCGGATATCCAGCACCCGCCGGGCTCGCGCCACCTCCACATTCTCCATGCGCACTTGCCGCAACACCGGCCGGTGCGGCCCGTTGGCACCTTCCTCGTACAGAAAGTCAATCTGCAAAACCGCATCGGCCACCCGTCCCACCTTCACGTTCCGCATCCGGACATTCTCGATGTGCCCGCCCCGGACGGCGTTGGACTTGAACCGGAGCACACGGTCCAGGTTCGGACTGTCCATCTGACAATCCTCCACGAACACGTTCCGGCATCCCCCGGAAATCTCGCTCCCCATCACCACGCCGCCGTGCCCGTCCCGCATCACACAACGACGCACCACAATGTTGGCCGACGGCACGCCAATCCGGCGTCCGTCATCGTTCCGGCCCGACTTGATCGCAATGCAATCATCCCCCGTGTCGAAGACGCAGTCCTCGATCACCACGTCGGTGCACGACTCCGGATTGCACCCGTCATTGTTGGGACCGTGCGAGATCACCTCCACCCCCTGCACCAGCACGTTGGTGCACAGCACCGGATGAATGTTCCACATCGGAGATCGCCGGATCCGAACCCCCTGGACCCACACGTTCCGGCAGCGATAGAACTGGATGAAGCTCGGCCGCAGGTAACCGCCGGATCCGTAGCGTCGCTCCTCCACCGGCACCCCGGCCGCCACCTGCGCCACCAACCGATTACGCGCCGCCACCTGGTTCGGCCCCCCCACCGGCTGGTTGCGCCCACCCTTCCAGGCCCACCAATTGTCATCACCGGCCTGCCCGTCCAGCACACCCCGCCCCGTCACCGCGACGTTTTGCTGATCCAGCGCATAAATCAGGGGCGAATAGTTGTAGCACTCCATACCCTCGAACCGCGTCCGCACCAGCGGCAGATACGCATCCGGATCGGTCTTGAACCGCAGAACCGCCCCCTCCGCCACATGCAGGTTCACCCCGCTCCGCAGATGAATCGGCCCGGTCAGGTACTCGCCCGCCGGAACCAGCACCCGACCGCCGCCTGCGGCCGCACAGGCTTCCACCGCCCGGCGGATCGCCTCCGTCGCATCCGACCGCCCGTCCGCCACCGCCCCATAGTCCGTGATGTCAAACGTCCGATCCGGAAACCGCGGCGGCCGCACCCGCTCCACAATCGCCGCAGCCTCCCGCCACGGTCCCGCCGACTCCCCGACAGCCGGCACCGCCAGCGGCCGCTGGCAGCCGCTCCACACACACACCCATCCCAGCCCGACCGCCAGTCGGACCGCCGCTGCAACCAATCGCTTCGACACGTTGCCTCCCGGATCGTTCCTTGCTTGGGTTTCGTTCACCGGCCATCCGATCCCCCGGCGCCCTGCCGGCCGAATGCCGGATACGGCAAACCGGGAAGACCGGAGCGGATCCGCACCCCAACCTAGCACGACCCGCCCCCGGGCGCGCCCCCGGGCTTCTGCAATTCGCTTTGAAATTTTGGCATCGGACCCGATACCCTCGGGCCGTGCAATTTTCTCAGGCTGCCATGCACAAATTCGCACGCCCTGGCACGGCGAGAATCCGGTAGTCTGAGCCTGTGCTTGGTCCCGCCAGGCACCTCGGGAGGTACGGACGTCACGAACGAATGCAAAACACACTGCAACTTGCCAAGTACTCGGTCGGAGTGGGCGATCGCTTCGCCCACGAAGCCGGCGCCCAACTGGCTGCCTGCCAGAAACTCCTCCAGGCAGGCCGGCAGGTCATCCCTGTCTGGAACAAATCCCATCGTGAACATCAGATCATCGGGTCCTCACCCGAAAGCGTCCGCACCGCCGCCGAGGCCGCCGTGCGTGCCGCGGGTTGGACGCTCCCCTGGCACGTGGACGCCGACCACGTCCGGCGTGACATCCTCGGACCCTACCTGTCCTGCTGCGACTATTTCACCCTCGACGTCGCCGAAGCCATCGGCCAACCCGCACCACCCGCCCGGGTGGAGGACTTTCTCCAAAAACACCCGGAACTCCTCGGCCGCCTCGACCTGCCCGACCTCGCCGAGCCCATCCAAACCGACCACACCACGCTCAGCCGCGCGGCCGGTCAGTACCTCAAGGCCGTGGACGAGGCCGCCGCAGCCTACCAGACCATCGCTGCCGCCAAGAAACCCGGCACCTTCATCATCGAGGTGTCGATGGACGAGACCGATCACCCCCAGTCGCCCCTGGAACTGCTGGTCATCCTCGCCGCACTGGCCGATGCGGGCGTGCCCGTCCAAACCATCGCACCCCGGTTTGTCGGCCGGTTCAACAAGGGCGTGGACTACGTCGGAGATTTGGAGGCTTTCGAACGACAGTTGCTCGACTTCCTCACCGTGCTTCGCTTTGCCCGGCAGCAATACGCTCTGCCGGCCAATCTGAAACTCAGCATCCACTCGGGCAGCGACAAGTTTTCGCTCTACCCCATCCTCTACCGCACCCTGCGCCGGACCGGCGAGGGACTGCACATCAAAACCGCCGGAACCACCTGGCTGGAAGAATTGCTCGGACTCATCGAATCCGGCGGAGCCGGCCTCCGGTTCGCCCAAGACCTCTACGGCGAGGCCCTCGAACACATGGACGAACTGTGTGCCCCCTACGCCACCGTCATCGACATTGACCGCCGCCGGCTGCCCTCGCCCGACGAGGTCCGTCGTTGGAGTCCCGAACGATTCGCCGCCGCCCTCCGGCACGACCCCGCCTGTCCCGACTTCAACCCCCACCTCCGCCAGCTTTTCCACGTGGCCTACAAACTGGCCGCTCGACGCGGAGCGGAATTCCTGGGCCTGCTCGAACAGGCCCACGACATCATCGCCCGCCTCGTGACCCACAACCTGTACGAACGCCATCTCCGGCCAGTTTTCCTAGGCAACGGCAACCTCTGATCCCGGATTTATGAGCAACTACGGACTGAACATTCCCTCGCAAGGTTCACTGGACTTACTGGCCTTGGGCGCGCTGGTCCACCGACTGGACCCCGGCGTGGTGCCCTTCCGCAAGGCCACCGAATGCCGCATCCACGTCAGCGGCGGGGAATACAACGTCGCTGCCAACCTCGCCGACTGCTTCCGCCTCCAGACCGGTATCGCCACCGCCCTGGTCGAGTACCCCATCGGCGATCTGATCGCCGAGCGGGTCCGCGCCATGGGCGTCAAACCCTTCTACAAACGATTCAAACACGACGGCGTCCGCGGGCCCAACCACGCCATCGTTTACAGCGACCGCGGCTTCGGTGTCCGCCCGCCCGTCGTCTTCTACAACCGCAGCAACGAGGCCGGCGCCCTGCTCAAACCGGGCGACTTCGATTGGAAAGCCATCTTCAGCCAGGGCGTCCGCTGGTTCCACAGCGGCGGCATCTTCGCCGCGCTCTCCGAAACCACCGGCCCCCTCATCATCGAGGCCATGCAGGCCGCAAAGGCCGCCGGCGCCGTGACCTCGTTCGACCTGAACTTCCGCCAGAAACTCTGGGACGTCTGGGGCGGTCAGGACCGCGCCGTCGCCGTCATGCGCCAGATCGTCCAGCACGTGGACGTGCTCGTCGGCAACGAGGAAGACCTCCAAAAAGGCCTGGGCCTCAAAGGACCCGACGTCCACGCCACCTCCAAACTCGACCCGACCGCCTTCGTCGGCATGATGGACACGGTGGTCAAGACCTACCCCCAAATCCGGGTCGTCGCCACCACCCTCCGCGAGGTCCTCTCCACCAACCGCCATCGCTGGAGCGCCGTCGCTTGGATCAACGGCCAGGTCTACCAGGCCCCCACCTGCGAACTGGACGTCTACGATCGCGTCGGAGGCGGCGACGGGTTCGCCGCCGGCCTGTTCTACGGCATGCTGACCGGTCGCCCGCCCGAGGACTGTGTCCGGCTCGGTTGGGCACACGGCGCCCTGCTCACCACCACGCCGGGCGACACCACCATGGTCACCGTCGAACAGGTCGAAGCCTTCGCCCGCGGAGGCTCCGCACGCATCCAACGTTGAGATCCCCGACCGGACAACCCAACCCACGCAAACCCTTGCTGCCTTCCCATGGAACCGAAAGCTGACATCGCCGTCATCGGTCTGGCCGTCATGGGCCAGAACCTCATCCTCAACATGAACGACCACGGCTTCACCGTCGTGGCCTACAACCGCACCACCTCCAAGGTGGACGAGTTCCTCGCCAACGAGGCCAGGGGCACGCGCGTCATCGGTGCCCATTCCCTCCAGGAAATGGCTGCCCTCCTCAAAAAACCGCGCCGCGTCATGCTCATGGTCAAGGCCGGCCCGCCCGTGGACGAGTTCATCGAACAGCTTCTGACCGTGCTCGAGCCCGGCGACATCATCATTGACGGTGGCAACTCGAACTTCGAAGACACCATCCGCCGCACCAAATATGTCGAAAGCAAGGGCCTCCTCTACATCGGCACCGGCGTCAGCGGCGGCGAGGAGGGCGCCCGCCACGGCCCCTCCATCATGCCCGGCGGCAGCCCCGCCGCCTGGCCCCACGTCAAACCCATCTTCCAAGCCATCGCGGCCAAGGTCACCGACCCCACCACCGGTCGCACCGAGCCCTGCTGCGACTGGGTGGGAGAAAACGGGGCCGGCCACTACGTCAAGATGGTCCACAACGGCATCGAATACGGCGACATGCAGCTCATCGCCGAGACCTACCACATCATGAAAGACGGCCTGGGCATGACCCCGGACGAAATGAGCCGCGTCTTCGGCGAATGGAACGAGGCCGAACTCAAATCCTACCTCGTCGAAATCACCCGCGACATCCTCGCCTTCAAGGACGAAGACGGCCAGCCCCTGGTCGACAAAATCCTCGACACCGCCGGCCAGAAGGGCACCGGCAAATGGACGGTCATGTCCTCGGCCGAACTCGGCATCCCCGTCACCCTCATCGCCGAGGCCGTCTATGCCCGCTGCGTCTCCGCCTTCAAGGAACAGCGCGTCGAAGCCGCCAAGGTCTTCCCGGCGCCCGAGCCCCGGTTCGAAGGCGACCGCAACCAGTGGCTTGAGGACCTCCGCCGCGCCCTCTATGCCTCCAAAATCGTCAGCTACGCCCAGGGCTTCATGCTCATGCGCGCCGCCGCCCAACAATACGGCTGGAACCTGAACTACGGCAGCATCGCCCTGCTCTGGCGCGGCGGCTGCATCATCCGCAGCGTCTTCCTCGGCGAAATCAAAAAGGCCTTCGACAAAAACCCCAATCTCGAAAACCTCCTGCTGGACCCGTTCTTCGCCAACGCCATCCGCGAGGCCACACCCTCCTGGCGGCGCGTCGTGGCCCACGCCGCCCGGCACGGCATCCCCGTGCCCGCCTTCGCCACCGCGCTGGCCTTCTTCGACGGCATCCGCAGTGAACGACTCCCGGCCAACCTCATCCAGGCCCAACGCGATTACTTCGGCGCCCATACCTACGAGCGAGTGGACCGGCCCCGCGGTCAGTTCTTCCACACCAACTGGACCGGCCACGGCGGCCGCGTGGCCAGCGGCTCCTACACCGTTTGACCCGCACAACACCGCAACACCACCCACACAAAAGCGCCCACCCGGTTCCCGCCCATCCTTGACCGGGTGGGCGCTCTTTTTCCACCGGTCCGACCCTCCACCACCCCCCCTGCCCATGCGACACCCGCCCCACCCGGGATGGCCCCGGGACAGATGGTCGGGCAAAGTGCGGAGGCCCCCAGATACTCTCCGGGATCACAACTAGGCGCTCCCCGGATTGTCTGTTCCCGCAATTCCGGTAGCGTGGTTCCCAGCTTCCGAGCCAACCGGGCGGGACCGCACCATGCAACCGTACATCGCCAATCCAGTAGCCAACAGGCCAAGGCGGCAAAAGCCGGTTGAAAGCGAACTGGCCGCGCCCATCCCGGTCCAAAAACCGGCAGGATCCCACCCTCCACCACACAATGACGAGCCTCGCCAGCAATCTCCTTGCAAAGGCAACCAAGCATGACGCGTCTTCCCCCATCTGCGAACGCCCACACCCGCGGGATCACCCGCCGGCAACCGGAGCGCTGTCGGCAGACCGCCCGCACACAGAATCGGCTCAACCCACTTCCCCGCTCATGACGCCCGCCCCCATACGCGTGCTGTTGGTGGATGACCACCCCGTGGTCCGCCGGGGGATCCGGGCTTGGTTGCAGAGGAACCCCTCCATCGAGGTGGTCGGAGAAGCCGCCGACGGCATTGAGGCTCTCGACCTCTGCCGGACCCTTCACCCGGATGTCGTGCTGACCGACCTCGACATGCCGCGCATGGATGGACTGGCCCTGACCGAGGCCATTCGGCGGGAGCTACCTGACGTCAAGGTCCTCATCCTCTCCATGCACGCCAATACCGACTACATCCTCCGCATCCTCCAGGCGGGCGCCCAAGGCTACGTCTCAAAAGAGGCCGATCCAGGCATGCTCGTTCAAGCGGTGGAAGCCGTCTCCCGCGGCGAGTCCTTCTTCAGCGCAGACGTGGCCCGCGTGGTCCTCAACCAACTCGTCCTGGCCGAACAGGCGCCCTCACCCCAGACACCCGAACTCACCCCCCGCGAACGTCAGGTCCTCATCGGGATCGCCGAAGGCCTGACCAACAAGGAAATCGCCGACCGCCTCGGCGTCAGCATCCGCACCGTCGAAACGCATCGCGAACATCTGATGCAGAAGCTCGGCATCCACACCGTGGCCGGCCTCACGCGGTACGCCGTCGCCAGGGGTCTGGTCTCCCCGGACCGCCCGCCCGGACAACAACCCTGACGGGTGGCGGCAAACCGGCCGGCCGGCCAGAGCGAAGGCCCTTCGCCACCGCCAAGGGTCAGGAGGTCCGTGCCCCCTCCCACCACCGGCGCAGCACGTCCAGGCTCCGTCCCACGGCGGTTTCCAATTCCGATCGCGTCCGCCTGCCCTCGCGACCCCAGTCATATTCGATGTGCAACGAGAACGGGCCATCGTAGCCCAGCCGTCGCAGGCGATCGAAAAACCCCATCCGACCCAGCTCACCCTCACCGAACGGAACGAAGCGGCGCCGGCGGTCCGTGTCCTTCACGTACACCACGCCCAGATGCTCGCGCAGCCGCTCGAATCCCTCCAGCCAGCCCTCCCCGTGCACCAGCAGCGCGTGCCCGGGGTCGAACGCCACCGCCACCTCGGTTGGTGAGAACCCCTCCACCAACGCCGCCAGCTCACCCAGGTCCCCTCCGAGGTACCGGGTCCGCCCGGTCGGCGAATGATTCTGCACCAGCGCACACAGCCCCAGCTCCCGATTCCACTCGGCCAGCCGGGCCAGGGATTCACGGACGCGCCGGAGCTGCTCGTCCACCGCCGCATCCGGCCCTACCCGCAAAAAACCCACCCGATAGAATCTCACCCCAAGCTCGCGTACTGTTTCCAGGATCGCCCGCGCATGCGGGCTGTCCGTGTCCAGAATCGCCGTGGTCACCAGGCCCACCCGCGCGCCACGATCGCGCAACAACCGGTCATACCGCACCAGGTCCTCACGCACGCGGGCCGGCTCGATCCGATCACCGGGTCGAACCGCACAATCCACGCCCTCCAGACCCGTGGCCTCCACCAGGGCAGCGGTTTCTTCGAGGCTCAGCCCGGCCTGCACACAGACCTTGTCGAACAGGTACACCGGGGCCTTTTCCGATCTGCCGCCGAACAGCCGGCTCCGGACTGCCACCCCGGCCCATGACGCCAAAAGTCCGGTTCCCACCAGGAACCGGCGCCGTGACAAACCGATCCCCTCGCGCATGCCAGCCACGCTGGACCAATCCCATCGGAAGCTCAAGGACGGAGAACCGCCCTCCACACGGCACCGCAGCACCGCAGGGCAGGGACAGGCCAAGGCCCGAAACCGACCTTTACACCCAAAGGGTCGAAAGACCAATCGCGGGCCGGACGAAGCGGATGAAGCAGGAAGTCTACGCCTGCGAGGACGGCGTCGGCATGGGACAGACTTTCTCGATGGCCCGGCGCAGCGTGTCCAGCATGAAAGGCTTGCTCAGCACCATCGCCACCCCGGGCAACGGCACCCGATTGGCCGCCAGAACCTCGGCGTGGGCGGTGACCATCAGAATGGGCAGGGTCGGCCACCGGGCCGAGATGTGCTGCACCAGCTCGTCGCCGCGCATCTCCGGCATGGCATAATCCGTGATCACCAGGTCGAACGGCTGCTTCTCCAACAAAGCCAGTGCCTCCGCCCCGTTTTGGGCCATCTGAACCTGATGTCCGTCGAACGACAGCATCATGGCCATCGCTTCACACACCAGAGGCTCGTCGTCCACGACGAGGATGCGGCGCCTGGCTGTATGGATCTTTTTCACCGTGTCGAGCCGCTCGGCCGTCGGCCCCATGCTAGCACAAACTGCGCGCATGCAAAATGCGAATGCGAAGAAACGTCCTTTCCTGCCCGGCTTGCAGGGGGTCCCCGGTCAGCCGGGCAGGCAGAAGCCGCCTCGGTGGGTTCTTGCCAGCAGAATCCCACTGCCCACGGAAAGCACCCGGGAATGAAACCAGGGACCGCCGACCCCGCCGCCACGCCGGGCGCGGCCGGTCGAGAAACGACCCGGCCGCGCAACTCGCAACCCGGCCCGCTTCAGCTCAGCTGGGCCAGCACCTGCTTGATGGCTTCGAAATTGGGCAACTCTTTCGGGGTGGGCGTCTGCTCGCTGTACCGGATGATCCCCTCCTTGTCGATCACGAACGCCGCCCGGGCACTCACCGAACCCAAGCCCAGCAGGTCATCCAGCAACACACCGTACGCCTTGGCCACGGTCTTGTTCAGATCGCTGGCGAGCGTGATGCCGATCTTCTCCTTCTGCGCCCAAGCCTCCTGCGCAAACGGACTGTCCACGCTGATGGCAATCACATCCGCGTTCAGCTCCCGGTAAGCGTTCAACCCCGCCGTCACGTCGCACATCTCCTTTGTGCAGACTCCGGTGAAGGCCAGCGGGAAGAACAGCAGGACCGTGTTGCGTTTGCCGAAGTTGTTGCTCAGCGTCACGTCCTGCAACCCGGACGGGGTCTTGGTCTTCAACGTGAAATCCGGTGCCTTGCTTCCAACAGGCAATGCCATATCTCGTTTCTCCTCTCGAAATGAAGTGATTGAATTCCTTCAGGTTCCTTCGATGGCCCCAACATTTGTGCAACTGGCCGGCACTGTCAATCCCGACCGGCCTTTTCCCGCCACAACTCTCTCCCGGGCAGCGCATGATGCATTCCGACCGCACCTACCCCGGCAGCCCTGCCCCAGCCTGCCCGCAGCATCACCGGTCCTCAGATTCCACTGACAGAACCACGATCCAGATTTCCGCCTTGACTGCACCGGGCCACGGACTAGGAAGTGGCCCTGAAAAGCAGGGCCCCCCGATGGCCCCGCTCGCGGATGGAACCTGCAACCGCTACACCGCCCGAGAAACTCATGAAACACACCATCGCAACCCTCATCCTGGCAGCACTCATCGGTCTGCTCCCCCGGCCCACCGCGCCAGCCGCCGAACCGGACAAGCCGGTGGCAGGCAGCCCGTCCGACCCGGCGCCCGTTCCCAAGCCCAAGCCCGGCGCAAGGCACCGGCCCCTTGCCGGCCGCATCGCCGAGGTCGATCAGGTCCACAAAACCATCAAGGTGGGCAGGACTGTCGTGTACATCACTTCGGAAACCCGCATCACCAAGGACGGCAAACCCGCTGTTCTGGCTGATGCCAAGCCCGGAGAGGAGGTGGGCATCAGCTACGTGCCCAGCGAAGACGGCCGCTACGTTGCCCTCTCGGTACGAATCGGACCCAGGCCGGGCGCGGCCGGCAAACCGCCGAAACAGGGCGCCTCGAAGAATACCTCCACCGAGAACCGGTAGGTCATCCAAACACCATCCCGCACTGACCAACCTGGCGGACCAACGCCCGCCGAATCCCGCAAAGGCCCCCGGGAAGCTCCGCCCCCCCACGCCTTGGGTTACCCTGCCCCAGACAAGCTGCCGCCGCCTCGAGTCTTTCCATCGCTTCCAGCTTTGCTCTTGCCGCGCACGACCAGTGCTCGTATGGTGAGCAGTGGTCGGTCGGTCCGACCCCGGTCTTCACCATCCGCGGGGCCGGCCGGGTGCCGACCCAAATTGTCGCTTGCGGAGAGATGGCCGAGTGGCTGAAGGCGACGGTTTGCTAAACCGTTATACGGGCTAAAACCCGTATCGGGGGTTCGAATCCCCCTCTCTCCGCCATTTCGCTTTCGCCCGACTGCGTCCGCCGCCTGCGCGCGCACCTCGCGTCGCGAGACGATGCCCGCCCCCGGTGCCGCACAGCGACCGCAACACCGCCAGATTCTCGCGGTCCTCGTGCAAATCCTCCGATTTCGGCGTTTCCAGACAGCCCGGCAGACGTTTGAACCGCGGATCCGAAACCAGCAGTCGAAACGCCTCCCGACCAAGCCGGCCCCGACCAATGTGCTCGTGTCGGTCCCGGCGCGACCCCAACGTCGCTTTCGAGTCGTTCAAGTGAAACGCCACCACCTGGTCCAGCCCCACCCATCGCTCGAGCTCTTCCCAGACGCGATCCCACCCCGCCGGCACGCGGATGTCATACCCGGCGCCCCACAAATGCGCCGTGTCCAGGCAGATCGCCAGCCGGTCCGCGCAGCCCACCCGCTGGTACACCTCCGCCAGGTGCCACAGCTCGCCCCCCAGACACGTCCCCTGACCCGCCGTGTTCTCCAGCGCGATGCGTACACCCAGCCCGCGCGTGGCCGTCACCACTTCCTCGATGGCCTCGCTTACCCGGCGCAGACCCGCCTCCACTCCCGCCCCGAGGTGGGCCCCGGGATGCAACACCAGAAACGGCAGTTCCAACTGGGCCGCCCGCCGGATTTCCTCCACCAACGAACGCACTGACTTGTCGCGATTCGACGAGGGCGGCGCCGCCAGATTGATCAGGTATCCAGCATGCCCGAACACACACGCGAGCCCCGCCCTCTGCCGCATCTCGTGAAACGCTTGGAGCTCCTCCTCACGAAAGGGCCGGGCGAACCATTGCATGTTGTTCTTCACAAACAACTGGCAACAATCCGCCCCGATCCGTACCGCCCGCTCCAGTGCCGAGGCCACGCCACCTGCCGTCGAACAATGCGCCCCAAAAAGCATGCGCGATCCTAACGCGATGGCCGACCGGCTGTCCATCGGCCCGCGGGCAGCAAGCGCCATCGCCCCGCTGCAAAACGAACCCCGACCTTTGCACAATCGGAACCCCGCTCCCGAGACATTCCGTGCGCCCTTCGCCAGCCGGTCCGCCACCCCTGCCCCTGATCCATCCCGGCTCAAGCAGCTCATTCGTCCAGCACCTGGGCACCATTCCGTTGCCCCGGGCACGTTCACCCGGTTGTCCCCCGCCGTCCCGGCAGGTCGTGCGCGTCCCGGACCGGATTCACTTGCGACCATGCAACCAAGGTAGAACACTGAACAGTACTTATGGAATGGGACGTGGTCACACTCTCGCGCATCCAGTTCGCCGCCACGGTGGCCTTTCATTACCTCTATCCGCCACTGAGCATCGGGCTGGGCGTCATGCTGGTGATTTTTGAGTCGCTCTGGCTGCGCACGAACAACCCCCTGTACCACCAGTTGGCCCGGTTTTGGACCCGCATCTTTGCCCTGACCTTCGCCCTCGGCGTCGCCACCGGCATCGTCATGGAGTTCGAGTTCGGCACCAACTGGGCCAACTACTCCCGATTCGTGGGTGATGTCTTCGGCAGTGCCCTGGCCGCCGAGGGGATCTTCGCCTTCTTCCTGGAGTCCGGGTTCCTGGCCGTGCTGTTGTTCGGATGGGACAAGGTCAAACGAACCACCCACTTTTTCGCCACCTGCATGGTCTGCCTCGGCGCCCATTTCAGCGCCATCTGGATCGTGGTGGCCAATTCCTGGATGCAAACACCAGCCGGATTCCACATCGTGGACACGCCCATGGGGCCCAGGGCGGAAATCACGGATTTTTGGGCCATGGTCTTCAATCCCTCCTCGGTTCACCGTCTGTCACACGTCATCTGCGGCTGCTGGCAGGCAGGCGCGTTTCTGGTCGTCAGTGTCGGAGCCTGGTACCTTCTGAAACGGGTCCACCTCGACTTCGCACGCGCCTGTGTGAAGGCCGGGCTGGCCGTCGGACTGGCAGCCTCGCTCCTGCAGGTGGTGACCGGCCACATCAGCGCAGAAGGCGTCGCCCGGAATCAACCCGCCAAACTCGCCGCCTTCGAAGGACTCTTCGAAACCCGGCCACGCGCACCCCTCTACCTGTTCGGCTGGGTCAACGAGGCAGAAAGGAAGGTGCACGGACTGGCCATTCCCGGGCTGCTGAGCTGGCTGGTGCACGGCGATGTGGATCAGCCGGTCACCGGCCTGGACCAGTTTCCGCAGGAGGATTGGCCGCCGGTCAACCGGTCGTTCCAGTTCTACCACCTCATGGTCGCCGTCGGGTTCGCCATGATTGCCCTGGCCCTGCTCGGCGCCTGGCACGCCTGGCGGGGCACACTCCCGCAGCGGCGGTGGCTGTTGTGGTTGCTGGTGCTCTCGGTCCTCGGCCCCCAGATCGCCAATCAGGCCGGCTGGTTCGCCGCAGAAACCGGCCGCCAGCCGTGGATCGTTTACGGTCTGATGCGCACCACCGAGGGCGTCTCCCCCACCCTGAAAGCCGAAACCGTGCTGGCCTCGCTGATCCTCTTCACGGTCATTTACCTCCTGCTCTTTGCAGTGTTCCTCTACCTGCTGAACGAGAAGATCCAGAAAGGCCCCGACGCCGAAGACCTGATTCCCTCCGGCAAACTGGCCCTCCCGGTCCGCACCGCCGAATCGTAGAAGGCCGGCACCCCAACCGCACACAGCCGCACATGGCGACGGACCGGCCCGGTCTTTCCACCCCCGGTTTTTGCTCTCGCCACCCCCGCCTCGTGCCGTTTTAATGTGCCGCTCCATGAAACGGAGCGCATACGCACGCGCGGGCGTGGACATTGACCTGGGCAACCGACTCAAGGCCGGCCTGCCCCGCTGGCTGGCCCGGGCGCAGCGACCCGAGGTCCTGGGAAAGATCGGCGGCTTCGGCGGCCTGTTCGCACTCGACCTCCGCAAATACCGCCGGCCCGTGCTGGTCTCTTCCATTGACGGCGTGGGCACCAAGCTCAAGGTCGCCTTCGCCATGGACCGCCACGACACCGTCGGCCAGGACCTCGTCAACCATTGTGTGAACGACATCGCCGTGCTCGGCGCCGAACCGCTCTTTTTCCTCGACTATATCGGCACCAGCCGGCTCGAACCCCGCGTGTTCGAACAACTCGTCCGCGGCCTCGCCCAGGCCTGCGCCGAAAACCACTGCGCCCTCATCGGAGGTGAAACCGCCCAGATGCCCGGCTTTTATGCGCCCGGCGAGTACGACCTCTGCGGCACCATCGTCGGCGTGGTCGAACGCGACGCAATCCTGGACGGCCCCCGGCAGGTCCGCGCAGGCGATGCCGTCATTGGACTGGCCTCCAGCGGACTCCACACCAACGGATACTCCCTGGCCCGCCGCATCCTGTTCGACCAGCTCAAACTCAAACCCTCCACGCGCGTGCCCGAGCTCGGCACCACCATCGGCGAGGAACTCCTGAAGGTGCACCGCAGCTACGGGCCCGTCCTCCGCGCCCTGTTGCAGCGCTTTCAGCCCCTCAGCCGCACAAACGGACCGGCCCGCCGTTCCTCCGGGCCCGTCCACGCACTCGCCCACATCACCGGCGGCGGGTTCCTCGACAACATCCCCCGCGTCCTGCCCCCACGGTGCGACGTGGTCATCCAAAAAGGATCCTGGGAAATCCCACCCATCTTCACCTATCTCCAAACCCGCGGCCGGATCGAGGAAACCGAGATGTTCCACGTGTTCAACATGGGCATCGGCATGGTCGCCATCGTGGAGGCCGGACAAGCCGACGCCGTGCTCCGGTTCCTCCGCCGCCGGCGGCATCCGGCCTGGATCATCGGCGAGGTCGTGCGCGGCCGCGGTCAGACCCGCATCGTCTGAGTCCGACCCCGGCGCCCCGCTGCACCGCCCCGACAGCCACCCGCGCCTCCTCCGGCCTCACGGCCCCTTGTCCACAGGCACCTCCGGGGAACGGCGAGCGTCTGGAACAGGCGCCGTCGCCCCGCCCGCGCCGTCCCCGTGCGCATCCACGTGCGCATGACCCGGCCCGTGGGCATGCCCGCCGATCCACACCGCCAACATCACCCCCACCACCAGCGACAGCGAGAGCTTCACCCGATCATGCGCATGGAACTGCAGCTCCGGCAGCAAATCCGCGCACGCAATGCAGAGAAACGTCCCGGCACAAAACGCCAGCGCATACCCCAGCCAGACCGGGTGAGCCTCCCACAGGGGACGTCCCCCCCAGAAACACGCCACCGCCGCCAGCGGCGTCACCAGCGCAAAAGCCAGGTTCACCGGAAAATACCATCGCCGCGCCGTCCCGGAAGCCACCATCAACGTCGTGACCGACAGGGCGCAAAACGGCTTGTGCAGAATCACCGCCAGTGAGGTGCCCAACCCCAGCCCGTGCCCGTGCCCGTGATCCACGGCCGCCACGGCCGATGCCAGCGCCAGCCCGTCCAGCACCGAATGCAGCGACAGACCCAGCGCCACACCCACCCACCCCAACGGACCGCTCCGCAGCAACGCCGGCGCATGCGCATGCCCGCAAGCCGACTTCGGCTGCCCCTCCACCACGTCGTGCTCGTGAAACGGCAAAAACCGCTGCAGCACAAACATCCCCACAAACCCCGCCACCATCCACAGGGCGGCCCCGTGGGCCGAGCCCACCGCCTCCACCGCATGAGGAAACAACTGCAGCAGCGCCAGCCCAAACATCAGACCCGCCACCAGACTCACCGCCACCTGCAATCGCGTGTGCGTCAGCGCCAAATAACACGGCACAGCACCCCCGGCCAACGAAGCCAAAAGGACCACCCCGGCATACAGCACCAACGTCCCCCACACGCCACCGACTGCCTCGTTCATGCTCGACCCTCTCCAGACACCTTCACCATGCCTCTTGCCAACCCAGCCTGGCCTGCGGGCAGCCCGCACCGCCCAGAGTTGCCCCACCCCGACCGGCGGACGCCCCGACTGGACCCGGCGCATCATAAACGGCTCCACGCGCGTGTTACAGGGTTTTTCGACAAATCCCTTCGGCCTCCGCGCCCGGCCGGGCCCGCCATCCCACAGCCGCCCATCCTCTTTTCCGGTTGCCGCCAGCCTCCACGCCGGTCACATTGAAACCCGGTGCGGATCTCCATCGTCATCCCCGCGTACAACGAAGAACAGTGGCTGGGCAGCACCTTGGAGGCCGTCCGGGAAGCTTCCCGCGCCCTGACCCAACGCGCCTGGGAGGTCGAATGCATCGTCTGCGACAACCATTCCACCGACGCCACCCCCCGCATCGCCGCCGCTGCAGGAGCCAGGGTGGTCTTCGAACCCGTGCGCCAGATCGCTCGCGCCCGAAACCGCGGTGCACGGCTCGCCACAGGCGACTGGATCCTCTTCCTCGACGCCGACAGCCGGCCCTCCCCGGCCTTGTTCGACGACATGGCCGGGCAGATGAGCGGCCCACGCGTCCTGGCCGGCGGCACCACCCTGCGCATGGACGCCCCCCATTGGCTCGGACGTCTCGCCATCACCGCTTGGAACCTGGCCAGCCGCTGCGGCAAATGGCTGGCCGGCGCCTTCATCTTCGTCCGCACGGAAGCCTTTCGAACTGTCGGAGGATTCAACGAGACCCTCTACGCCGCCGAGGAAATCGATCTCACCCGCCGGCTCCGCGCCCTCGCACGCGCCCGAAAGCAAAAAATCGTCATCCTCCACCGGCACCCCCTCCTCACCTCCGCACGTAAATTGTACCTCTACCGCCCGTCCGAACTCATCCGTTTCTGGGCCCGCGCAGCCTGGCGCCACCGGCAAACCGTCACCAGCCGCGAGGCCTGTTTCGTCTGGTATGACGGCCGACGCTGATTTCACCCACGCCGCCGAACGTGCCCTCTTCGGCCACGTGGCGGCCAACATCCGCTCTCACAACCTCCTGGAGCCGGGACAAAAAGTCCTCGTGGCCGTCTCCGGCGGCTGCGATTCCATGGTCCTGCTCGACCTCCTCCACCGGCTGGCCCCGCGCCACCATTGGACCCTGGCCGTCGCCCACTTCAATCACCAGCTCCGCGGCCCGGAAGCCGATGCCGATGAGGCCTTCGTCCGTCACCACGCCGCCCGGTTGGCCCTCCCCTTCTTCGCCGGACGCGGCGACGTCCGGGCCTTGGCCCGCCAGCACGGATGGTCGCTCGAAATGGCCGCGCGCACACTGCGTCTGGACTTTTTGATCCGCACCGCCATTGAATGGGGCAGCCCGGCCATCGCCCTCGGACATCATGCAGACGATCAACTGGAGCTCTTTTTCCTGCGCATCCTCCGCGGAGCCGGCGGGGAAGGCCTCGAAGGCATGCCTTGGAAATCCCCCGCCCCGGCCGGCCGGGTCCCTCGCCGCTCCACCCAACCAGCCCCGGCGTTTGTCCGGCCCTTGTTGAACCTGCCCAAAGCCACGCTCCGCGCTTACGCCGCATGGCGGAAGCTGCCCTTCCGCGAGGATTCTTCCAACCTCGGCACCGACATCCTCCGCAACCGTATCCGCACCGAACTGCTCCCCCTCCTCGAATCCGCCTACCAACCCGGGCTCCGCCAGACCATCCCGCGAGTCATGGAAATCGTGGGCGCCGAAGCCGCCGCGGTCAGACTCTGGGCCGAACACTGGTGCGCATCGCCCTCCCCACCCTTCCATCAATTGCCCGAGGCCGTCCAACGAGCCGTCATCCGCCTCCAACTGCGCCGGCTCGGACACGAACCCTCCTTCACCCTGGTCGAACAACTCCGGCTCCGACCCGGCCGCCGCATCCACGCCGGACCCGACCTTTGGTTCATCCGGGATGAATCGGGCCACGTCCACGTTGCCCCGTCTGCCGACCTGAACTTTCGCACCGGACACCACACGCTCGACCTCCAACGGCCCGGCCGGACCGCCTTCGGCGGCGCCGAACTCTCTTGGCGCATCACCACCACACGCGGCGACCGAATCCGAACCCACCGGCCCGGCGTGGAGTTCTTCGACGCCGACAAGGTCGGCCCTCTGGTCCGGCTCCGATTCTGGCAGCCTGGCGACCGTTTCCAGCCCCTCGGCTTCACCCGCCCCGCCAAGCTCCAGGACCTTTTCACCGCCGCCGGCGTCCCCGCACCCGAGCGACGGCTGCGCCTCGTCGCAGAAACCTCCGCCGGCACCATCTTCTGGGTCGAAGGCCTCCGGCCGGGTGAACTCTTCAAGCTCACCCCGGAAACCCGACGACGCCTCCGCTGGGAATGCCGGCGGGCAAACCCAGGTTGCGACACTGCACCGGCCGTGTTAGCTTCGCACGGAATTAACGATTTCGAGCATGGCTGAATCCAATCCAAATCGCAGCAATCCCGGCGGATCTCACCGGCCGCCGGAGTTTCGCATGCAACCCCGCACCTGGGTCGTATGGGTGATGATCGTCGCCGGGGTCATAGTCCTGATGTCCCTGCGCAACCGCACCCAGCAGGAAGCCGTCCAGATCTCCCAGGCGCGTTTCCTCCAACTGGTCGAATCCAATCTCATCGCCAAGGCGCGCATCATCTACAGTGCCCAATCCCCGTTCCTGACCGAGATCATCGGCACGTATTACGCCACGGACGCCTCCGGCCGCCGAATCCAGGAGAACGGCCACGACAAGGAGGTGCCGTTCCGCGCCCGGGCCCGCCTCACCGAGGCCATGGAAGACCGGCTGCTGCGCCTGCCCAATTTCGAGCCCCAGGAACAAAACATGGTGCTGATGAACGTCCTGCTCAGCATCCTGCCCATCCTGCTCATCGCCGCCCTCATCTGGTTCTTCTTCATCCGCCAGATCAAAATGGCCGGCAAAGGCGCCCTCTCCTTCGGCAAAAGCCGGGCCCGCCTCCTCACCAAGGAACGCAACAAAACCACCTTCAAAGACGTCGCCGGCATCGACGAGGCCATCGAAGAGGTGGCCGAGCTGGTGGAATTCCTGCGCGACCCGAAAAAATTCCAGCGCCTCGGCGGTCGCATCCCCAAGGGCGTGCTGATGGTCGGCCCGCCAGGCACGGGCAAGACCCTGCTGGCCAAGGCCATCGCCGGCGAGGCCGACGCCGCGTTCTTCAGCATCAGCGGTTCGGACTTCGTCGAAATGTTCGTCGGCGTCGGCGCCAGCCGCGTCCGCGACATGTTCGAACAAGCACGCAAACACACCCCGTGCCTGATCTTCATTGACGAAATCGACGCCGTGGGCCGCAGCCGCGGCCACGGCCTCGGCGGCGGCAACGACGAACGCGAACAAACCCTCAACGCGCTCCTCGTCGAGATGGACGGTTTCGACACCACCGAGGGCATCATCATCATCGCCGCCACCAACCGGCCCGACGTGCTCGACCCCGCCCTGCTCCGCCCGGGCCGGTTCGATCGCCAGGTGGTCGTCAACCTCCCCGATGTCCGCGGCCGGGAGGCCATCCTCAAGGTCCACGCGCGCAACATCAAACTCGCGCCGGATGTGGACCTGTCCGTCATCGCCCGCAGCACCCCGGGCTTCTCCGGCGCCGAACTGGCCAACCTGCTCAACGAAGCCGCCCTCCTGGCCGCCCGCGCCGGCAAGAAGGCCGTCGGCATGCAAGAACTCGAAGAAGCACGCGACAAGGTCCGCTGGGGCCGCGAACGTCGCAGCCTGGCCATGACCCCGGAGGAAAAACGCTGCACCGCTTGGCACGAGGCCGGCCACGCATTGGTCAACGTGCTCCTCCCCAACGCCCAGCCCCTTCACAAGGTCACCATCATCCCCCGCGGCCAGGCCCTGGGCGCCACCATGTCCCTCCCGCGCGGCGACGTCCTCAACCGCCGCCGCAAGGAAATGCTCGACACCGTCGCCGTCATGATGGCCGGCCGGATCGCCGAGGAAATGGTCTCCGGCGACATCTCCACCGGCGCCGCTGGGGACATCCAGCAGGCCACCAACATCGTCCGGGCCATGGTCACCCAGTGGGGCATGAGCGAACGCATCGGCATGATCCACTACGGCCGCGACGACGAATACGTCTTCCTCGGCCGCGAAATCGCCAGTCACCGCCCCTACAGCGAGCGCACCGCCGAGGAAATCGACGCGGAAGTCAAGCGCATCATTGACGAACAATACCAGGTGGCCAAACAGCTCTTGGAAGCCAACCGCGACAAGCTCGAAGCTCTCGCCAACGCCTTGCTCGAGCACGAAACCCTGGACGCCAGTCAGGTGGAGGAAATCGTCAGGACCGGCCGCCTCACCGTCCGGCCACCCACCCCCAGGGGCGAGCCACCTATGGGCGCCCCCGCCGGCACGCCGGTGCCCGAAATCCCGCCCAAACCGGCCAGCCCCACCCTGCCCGGACTCGGCAGTCCCGCCCCGGCCACAGCCTGAGCCGGACGGCCCCGGGCCCTCTCCCCCGCCCTCCGCAAGCCCGGGCGCACCGATCACCGGCCCAACACCGCACCGGCCACCACCGGCCCGGCACCGGCCCGCCGCAAACCCGCCCGCGCGGCTGCGAGCCGCGATCGCGCGCCCGGCCCTTCATTCAAGTGAAAGGAGCGTCCGCAACAACCCCTCCGGAACACGCAACACCGTCCCGTGTTTGTGCCCCGGAGGAAACCGCATGTCTCCCGAAATATCCTCCCACCGGCGCAAATCCACCGACCGTAACGCACCGTAATACCGCCGGCGCGAATACCGGTCGTAGTAAATCAGATACTCCGACCCCAACCGGATCGCCGACGGGCCCTCCGCCCAATCAACCGAAATGGGATCCGACACCGGCCCGAACGGCCCTTCCGGATCGGTCGAAAACGCCACGCGCAACCGCTTCTGCAACGGACGCAACCGCTCGTCCTTGAACACCAACATGTATCCGCCCGGCACCTCCACCAGCGTGGCATCAATCACGTTGAAACCGGGGTCGAAAAACAACCGCGTCGGACTGAACCGCACGAAATCGCGCGTCGTCGCGTAGTAAATGCGATGATTGTACCCGTCGTCGCCCGTGTCGTCCGTCTCCGGGAAACGCCCAGGGATGGTGCTGGACCAAAACACCAGCCACCGGCCCTTGCGCCGGTCGTAAAACAGTTCCGGAGCCCACAAATTCCGCGTCGCCGGCTCATGCGCCATCAGAGGCAACGCCCGCTGCGGCGACCAGTGAACCAAATCCCGTGAACAAGCATACCCGATTTCCGCCCCGCGATCCGTCGTCCATGCCGTCGTCCAGACCATGTGAAACGTCCCGTCCGGCCCCTGCGCAATGCACGGATCCCGCATCAATCGGTACCCGCCCACCTCCGGCCGCAGAAACGAACGGTCGCCCCGCAACGCCGCCCAATGATGGCCGTTGGTGCTCCAGAGAAGGTGCAGACCGTCCTCCCCGTTCCCCCGAAACGAAGTAAACAACAACGCCTCGCCAGCACCCACCCCGGCCTCCCCCTCCCCGGGCATGCCCGTCACCAAACCCGCGCACAACCACCCGACCCGCCGCACGATCCCAATCCGCTTCAGCAAACTTTTCACAGTCCCCATTCATCCCGCCGGTGCTGGCATCGTCAAGCCCGACGCCCCGCCGGGCGGTTCCAAGCCCAAAAGTGCCCGACCCCATCTCCCCCATACATGACACTTCTCCGCATGGCAGCGCGTCCACCGACCCGCTACCATGGGCGCCATGCGCACGTACATCGAACAGTTTTGGATCCATCTCGAGAAGGTTGTCCGTTTCCCCCTGATCCAAACCGGTGAGCAATCGCTGACCGTGGGCCATGTCCTGTTTCTGATCCTCCTCATCTTGCTGGTCTTTGCCGCCGAGGTCCTCCTGCGCCGGCAATTGATCCGGCGGATCCTCTCCCGCACGCATCTCTCTCAGTCGCTCCAGTACGCCGTGGCACGATTCACCGGCTACGGCATCGTCGCCCTGGGCCTGGACATCTCCCTGAAAATGGTCGGGATCGACCTCAGCTCCCTCGCCTTGGTGGCCGGGGCCGTCAGCGTGGGGATCGGCTTCGGCCTCCAAAAGATCATCCACAACTTCGTGAGCGGTCTGATCATCCTCGCCGAGCGCCCCATCTTCATCGGTGACCGCGTGGAAGTGGAGGGCGTGGCCGGACGGGTCAGCGAAATCAACCTGCGCAGCACCACCGTGGTCACCAACGTCAACATCTCCATCATCGTGCCCAACTCGGCCTTCATCAGCGGCAAGGTCATCAACTGGAGCCACGGTGATCCCAAGGTGCGCATCCGCATCCCGGTCGGCGTGGCCTACGGCAGCGATCCGGACCATGTCAGGCGCGTTCTCCTGCGGGTGGCCGCCGGGCACCCGGCCGTCCTGCGCGATCCCGCGCCCCAGGTCTTCTTCGACAGTTTCGGCGACAGCGCGCTGAACTTCGAGCTGGCCGTCTGGACCGCGGAGATGGTCACGGCGCCGCGCCGGTTTCGCAGCGACCTGAACTTCGCCCTCGCCCGCGCCCTTCGCGAGGAAGGCATCGAAATCCCCTTCCCCCAACGCGATTTCCACCTCCGCTCCGGGTCTCTCACCCTCTCCGGCCCAGGCGGCTCCACCCAGCTCCGGATCGGCCCGGTCACCGATCCAGAGACCACCGGCAGCGCGCCGGGCAGAGCCACGGCCTGACCCGCTCCTCCAACCTCTCTTTCCCTGCCGGAACCGCGGCCCTCCCGCATCGCCACGCCAAACAACCACCCATTCGCATCAGGCTGAGAACCCTTCAACCGCCACCACGCGGTGCGCACCCGTCACGCACCCGACATCCGCTCTCCCGCTCACAGGCCGGCACCCGACACCGGCCCCACGTACCGAATCCGCGGCGGCACCACCAGCCGGCCTCCGGGCCCGGCCCGGTTAGCGTAAGCCCCGATGTCCCATGCGCCCGTCCTGGACGTTCCCAGGATGTCCGTCCCAAACAGCGTCCCCAGATTCAACCCCCGCCCAATGAGCGGGCTGCCCTCCCGCAACCGAAAATCCAACTTCTCCACATCCACAAAACCCGGATCCCCGCCATTGATCCCGTGCGGCTCCCACCACTTGCCCCACGTCGCCCAACCACCCGGATTCCCCACCGGCCGCCGCAGCGGATCCTCCTCCACCGGCCCGTAACCCGCCTTCCCCACATAGTTGTAATCCGCCACCACGTTCGTCAGCTCCTGCCCAAACCCGTACCACCCCACCGCAGCCCGCCCGTCCCCACAGTCCAAAAACACATTATTGATCACCTGACACCCATGCGCATAGTTCGTCCCCGACCGACCCCCATACGTGCCGCTGTAGTACCGCGACCCGAAATACAGCGCATGACCCCCGTTGGTCTTGTTGCACCGGTAAAACACGTTGTTGAAATACTTCACCTCCGGTATCGTGCAACTGGCCTGCAAAGCCACATCCACAAACACATTGTTCCGAAACGTCCAGTCCCGAATCTCCGGCACCAGATTCCCCTCCAACTGCGTCAACTGCCCGCCCCACACCCCCACGACCCGGTTGCCCTCAATCACCTGACCCAGACTCCCGTCCCCGTTGTTCCCAAACGTCTGAATGAAATCCGGATGATTCCCCACACCCTCCACCACGTAGTTGTTCGAACACACGTTCTGCCCCAAGTAATTCCCCCGCCCGAACAACCGGAAAAAATCCACCGCCCCGCCGTCGTGAAGAAAATTCCCCACCACACGATTCGAATCCCCCATGATCGAAGCCATGGTGATGCCGATTACGTTCCGAATCTCATTGCTGATGACCAGACAGTGACTGGCCGCCTCCCCCTCCCCAAACGGCTTGACCCGCGGCGCCTGCCACTCGATCCCGTACACCTTCGGCGCACCCGCTACATCCAAAACACAATTCGACAGTACCCCAAAATGCCCCCCGTGCCCAAAGTACACCAAACGCGAGTACGCCTGTGTCACGCCGGTAAACCGAACGTTCTGCACCGTTACCCACGGATGCTGAAACGTGAACTGCCGCAGCGTGGCCACACCCTGCCCGTCCAACACGATGCGCCGACCCGGCTCCCCACCGCGAACAGTCTTCACCGATTCGTCGTACACGCCCGCTGACAACAACACCACGTCCCCGGGCTGCGCCGCGTTCATCGCCGACACAACCGTGGCATAATCAGCCGGCACACGCAGGACGGCGGCTTGTCCACGGACCACCCCCATGCAGAGCCACCACACCGATGCCAGACCGACACCCATCCATCCAAAAACCGGGCATCGGCCTGTCCAAGGTCGAGGCAAACTCCCGCACCCCATACGTCCGCACCCTAACTCAGCACCTTCCATGCCCGCGCAGACTCCGCAGGAATCGGCCCACCGGCCCCACCGCCCGGTTCTGTCGAAGGCCCTGTTGGCCGGCCCGGGCAGGCTCGAAATGCCGCCTCTGGCACCTTCACGAACCCTTCGCCAGGGCCGTCGAAAACATCGAACAATTTCCCATCTCAAGCGCTGTCGGAAAGACACCCCAAGACTGCGCAGCCCAAACCCCACGCGTGCGCCCCAGGATGACGCCCACACGAACGGCTCCGGGGCGTCGTCTTTCATCCGCCACCTCCCTGGTGAATGCCCCTCTCTTCTGCTTCTCGCAGTAGCCGCCCCGGCGCCTGACGCGTTGACCCGACCCTGTCGGATGATCGGACGCCTCCGTGGGGCCCGGCCTCATGGCATCCCCGGCCGGGTGGCCGACGGCTGCAAACGCCCACCGACAATAGCCAACTCCCATGGCCGGCCCCCACGCAGTGCGACGGGCCCTTTCACGCCCGGTCGAATCCGCTTGGCGCAACCGGGCCGCTTCCATTAAACGGTGGGGCCGTGGCGGAACCGCACACCAACCTCAACCCCGAGGCGAACCGTTTTCCGCGACAGGCCCGGTACATCCTGGGCAACGAGGCCGCGGAACGCTACAGCTACTACGGCATGAAGGGCATCCTCGCCCTGTACATCACCAACGTGCTGTTGATGTCCAGGGACGAGGCCACCCAGATCATCCACATCTTCAGTTTCGTCAACTACTTCATGCCCGTGCTGGGCGCCTACGTCTCGGACCGCTGGTGGGGCCGGTACAAAACCATCCTGTACATCTCGCTCTTTTACTGCCTCGGCCACGGCATCCTGGCCCTCAGCGACGCGTTCGAGAGCGTGGACGCCAAAACACTCTGCCTGTACGCAGGGCTGGCGCTCATTGCCTTCGGTTCCGGCGGAATCAAACCGTGCGTGTCGGCCTTCATGGGGGACCAGTTCAAACCCGAACAACGCCACCTCCTGCCCCGCGCCTACGCCGCCTTCTACTGGTCCATCAATCTCGGTTCCACAGCGGCGTTTCTTACCATTCCCTACGTCCGCAAAGAATGGGGCTACAGCTGGGCGTTCGGCATCCCGGGCATCGCCATGGCCGTGGCCACCTTCGTGTTCTGGCTCGGCACCAAATACTACGTCATGGTTCCCCCGGCCCGTGAAACGAAGTCCGCCGGGTTCTTCCGCGTCTTTTTCCATGCCTTCATGCACCGGCGCGAACGGCGTCCCGGGGAAGGCTTCTGGGCACCGGCCCTGAAACGGTTCAAGCCGGAGGAGGTGGACGCCGCCGCCTCGGTCGGGCCCATCCTCATGATCTTCGCACTGGCGCCGATCTTCTGGGCGTTGTTCGATCAAACCTTCTCCACCTGGGTCCTTCAAGGCGAACAGATGCGGCCGGTCCACTTGTCCAAGCCGGGTTTTCATCCGGCAGGCGTATCCGATCCGATCCGGCTCCTCTCGGACCTCCGCAACCCAACCAACCGGGTGGGACAATGGCTCTGGCAGAAGCTCCCGCATGAAACCCGGGACGAGCTCGCCCGGGCCAACCCCTCTTCCCCGGAGATCAAGACCCTCCTCAGCCAGGCCCTCAACCTCCTGGTGGCCGGTCCGGCGCTATACGATCCGGGGATCTTCGATTCCAACCGGTTCAGTGCGGAACTGCGCCTGGCACTCCGGCACGCGAACGAACCCGGGGACATCCCGCACCTCAACCGCCTGCTCTTGGAAGAGTCGTTCCCGGAGTCCCTCGTCAAGGCCTACCGAATCGGCCCCGAAGAAATGCTCTCCGCAAATCCGATCCTGGTCATGATTCTGGTCCCGATCATGACCCTCGGTGTGTACCCGTTGCTGGGGCGGCTGGCCACACCCCTGCGGCGCATGTCCATGGGCATGTTCCTGGCCGCCGGGTCGTTCGTCATCGTGGCCTGGCTCCAAAAGCGAATCGACAGCGGCGAGGAACTCAGCATCCTCTGGCAACTGCTGCCCTACACCGTCCTGACCATCGCCGAGGTGCTGTTCTCCACCACGGGGCTCGAGTTCGCCTTCCGCGAAGCCGCGCCCTCCATGAAGAGCATCATCATGGGCTTCTGGACCCTTACCGTCGCCGTCGGGAATCTCTTCGTCACTGTCGTCACCGCCCTCGCCGGCAAGGTCCTGGGCCAGGGCGGCGCCAATCATGAAGTGGCCGTCACCCCGCAAATGTTCCTGTTCTACGCAGGCCTCACCTTCCTGGTCGCCATCCTCTTCAGCGTGGTGGCCTCCTTCTACAAATACCGCGATCCCCAGGCCGCCCTCGGTCGTTGAACCCAACCCGGCGGCCGGGATCCCCGGCAACCCTCACACTGGCGCAATCGGCCTTCCGCCCTTCTCGGCAGGCCCGCACCGCGCCCCGGATCAGCCAAGCCCGGTCCCGCAGGTCGTTCCGCACTCGGATCCCCACCCGCAAACGAACCTGCACCTCTCCGAACGAACCACCCACACTTGTCAGAACGCCGGACAGGCGGGACACTGCAGGGCGCCGTGCAGGTCGAACAAGGTCCATGGGCCGCGCCCGCACCGCGGCAGGCCCCGCCGCTGTGGCACCGGCTGTTGCTGGGCAGGAACCCGCGCCGGACACTGTTCCGGGCGGTGTTGCTGGCCGCACTGGCCTTCCTGACGTTGCGGTACGTCGTCACGCCGGTGCGGGTGCAGGGGATCAGCATGTGGCCCACCTGCCGGGATGGCCAGTGGGCTTGGGTCTATCGCCTGGCGTACGTCTTTTCCGAACCCCGCCGCGGCGACATCGTGGCCGTGCGGTTCACCGCCGGCGAACATGTCATGCTGCTGAAACGTGTGGTCGGACTGCCGGGAGAGACGGTCTCGTTCCATGGCGGCCGACTCCATGTCAACGGCCGGCCGTTGGACGAGCCGTATGTCCGGTCTCCCTGTGACTGGGAGGAGCCCGAGCGACTCCTCGGCCCGGACGAGTACTACGTGGTGGGCGACAACCGCGCCATGCCGCGCGAGGACCACGTTCACGGCATCGCGGAGCGGTGGCGCATCGTGGGAAGGTTGATCCAATGAGGATCTCGTGGCCCGTGTGGGGTGTTCTGGTGGCCCTGGCCGGTGCGATGGTCTGGTGGGCGTGGCCCTCACCCGAAAAGGCCATCCGCAGGGAGTTGTCCGCCCTCGCGGATGCCTTCACCTACCCGCCCAACGAACCCCCGCTCAACGCATGGAGCGAAGTGAACCAGATCTGCCTTCGTCTCACCCCGGACGTCGAGATCCACCTCGACGCGCCCGGCCTGGGACGCCGAACCGTGCACGGCCGCGAAGAAGTCCGCCAGGGCCTTCTGGCCTGGCGACAACGCGTCAACGGCGCACGGGTGGAGTTTCCCGACATCAGGGTGCTCGTCGGGCCGGACCGCACATCGGCAGTGGTCTATGTCACCGTGCAGGCGCAGGTGGGGGGCGAACCGGACCTGGGCGTTCAGGAGTTCAAACTCCTCTTTCAAAAAGACGACGGGCGCTGGCGCATCGCCCGCGCGGAAAGTGTCCAACCGCTGCGCTGAAGACGGTGTGCCCGGTTCACACCGGCGTCTGCTCTCCCCGGACGGCCGCTTTTGCCGGCCCGTTCCGCCGCCTGCACACGCCCTCGCGCCCCCCGCCTTGAGATTGGAACGCTGGCGTCCCCACCCGTACGCTACGGCCATGCGCATCGTCACGTTGCTCACCGATTTCGGCTCACGGGACGGGTTCGTCGGCGTGATGAAAGGGATCCTCTGGTCGCGAGCCCCGCACTGTCAGGTGGTGGACCTGACCCACGAAATCGAACCCGGCGACATCCGGTCGGCCGCCTTCGTCCTCTTCAATGCCCACCGCTGGTTTCCGCCCGGAACCGTCCACGTGGTGGTGGTGGACCCCGGGGTGGGCAGCCCCCGCCCCGCACTGGCGGTGCGCACCGCGCGCGCGTGGTACGTGGGCCCGGACAACGGCGTGCTGAGTTGGGCCCTGCGCGGGCAAAAGCTCTGGACCATCCGCCGGATCGAGAACAAAGCCCTCTTCCTGCACCCCGTCAGCCAGACCTTCCACGGCCGCGATGTCTTCGCACCCGTGGCCGCATACCTGGCCGGAGGGGGCCACGCCGAAAAACTCGGCCCCGTCGTGCGCGAATGGCAGCAGATTCCATGGCCGGAACCCATCCAGCACGACAATACCTGGCGCGGCGAAATCCTCTATGTGGACCGCTTCGGCAACGCCCTCACCAACCTGCCCCACTCCTTGCCGGGCTGGAACAGACCGTTCCTGTTCCTCGTCCGCGGAAAAACGACGGTCCGGTTTCCTGCCGGGCGGTTCTACGCCGAAGTCCCGCGCGGCAAACCCATCGCCGTGCCGGGGTCCAGTGGCTTCTGGGAACTGGCCCTGCATGGCGACTCCGCCGCCCGCCGTTTCGGCCTCGCACCCGGCGATCCCGTCCGCCTCGTACCCGCACACAAGGGCATGTGAACCGACGGCCCACCGGCCCGCGAGCCCGCCCTCAGGCCACGCCGTACGGACAGCCCGGCCAGTGCGGCTCAGCCGGCCGCAGCGCGGCCTGCTGTGCCGCCTGCTGTTCCTCCCGTAGAAAGATGCTCCCGCATCCGGCAGCCATCTCCTTGAGCCGTTTTTCGCCCGGCTCGTCCAACGGTCGGAACCGTCGTGCAGCCTCGATGGAACGGTCCAGAAGATCGAGAAATGCGGGCGGAAACGCGGCCACCACACCGGGTTGCGACAAGGCAAACCGCAGGGCCAGCTCGATGTCTTCCGGCGTTTCCACGGACCGATACCACCACCGGCGCGTGCGTTCCATCCCGGCCGGCCAGGCCCCGTGAGAAAGCGCCTTGATGGCCAGCACCGCCGCTCCGCGCTCGGCAGCCAGCGCCAGCACCTCGCGCCCGAACCCGTGCGTGTAGAACTCCACGAAATTGATCGGGAACATCACCGTGTCGAAAGCAAACCCACGCAGCGCCTCCACCGCCGCACGGGTCGTGTGCGCCGAAAAGCCGATCCACCGAACCTTCCCCTCCTCCCGTGCCTTCAGGATCGTTTCCATGGCACCACCGGGCCCCAGGGCCTGTTTCACCTCCTCCGTCCGCACCAGGTGATGGAGCTGGTACAGGTCGAAATGGTCCGTCTTCAAAGCGCGCAGCGAATTCTCCAGTTCCTCGCGTGCGCCGGCTGCATCCCGTTTCTTGGTTTTGCACGCCAGAAAGTATCCGTTGCGCGGGATCCCTTGGAGTGCGATCCCCAATTTGCGCTCGCACTCGCCGTTTCCGTAGGCGGGCGCCACGTCGAAGTAGTTCACGCCCCGTTCCCAAGCGTTGCGCACGCCGGCGGTGCATCGTTCCTGGTCATGGTGAACCAGGGCCAGTCCGGGAAAACCCACCACCGAGAGGTTCACCCCGGCACGGCCCAGAGGCCGGCGGGGCAGTCCGTCAACGGTCTCGGCAGCCTGCAAAGCGCGGTGTGGTCCGGCCAGGGCAAGCCATCCGGCCGCACCGCCCAAGGTCCTCAGAAAATCACGACGTTTCATCGGCAGGTCGAATTTGGAGGTCGAGGTTTCTCTGGTTTGCAGGGCCCAATCTGGCCCCGAAACCGGGTGGTCGCAAGTGGGATCTCTACCAGCAGGTTGTTGCTCTCCCTCCTTGCCCCGACCCGTCATCCCTTCCCTGCAAGAGGTCTCTGGGGCCGTAGCCCCACCTCGAGGGCGGGGTTGCCAGACTCCCCGGGTTGGGGCAGTCTGGCTGCGGTCGCCCGAAACGTCCGAGCGGAGCTGCAAGTCCGGATGAGCTGGTTTGCTCCCATTCACATTGCGGCTGCAGCCGCAGCGCTGGCCCTGGCGGTCGGGGCGTGGTGGGTGCGGCCCCGACACCCCGCCCAGGGCTGGCTGGCCGGCGGACTCGTGCTCCTGGCGCTGGAAACCCTCTGTGAGTGGGCCAGCTTCCGAACCGACACGCGCGAGGCCATGCTGGCGTGGCAACGGGCCGCGTTTCTCTTGAATGCGCTCAACCCGGCCGTGTGGCTGGCATTCAGCCTGACCTTTGCGCGGGGCGATCCGGGCCGGTTCCTGTACCGATGGCGGTGGATCCTGCTGGGCCTGGGGCTCGGGCTCCCGGCACTGGTCTTGGCCTTCTATCCGGTGCTGATCGTGGATACAGGTCCGCTGCCCCCACCGGGCAATTGGTACTTTCGCGGGCACCCGGTGGTCCGCGTGTTGTACACGGGCGTCGTGGTCGGAGCCGTTCTGGTCCTCACCCAACTGGAATCCACCTACCGGGCCGCCGTGGGCACCGGCCGCTGGCGCATCAAATATGCCGTGGTGGGGCTGGCCCTGCTGTTCGGCACCCGGATCTACACCGCCAGCCAGGCGCTGCTCTACGCCGGGCCCAACTTCCAACTGGCGCTCATCAATGCCGCCGCCCTCCTGCTGGCCTGCGGACTGATCGGACTGGCGCTGTACCGTTCGCGCCTGATCGTCCTGGACCTCTATCCCTCCGCAATCGCCATCCACCGGTCCCTGACCATTCTGTTATCCGGCTTGTACCTCGTAGTGGTGGGTCTCCTGGCCACCTGGGTCACCCGTGTCGGAGGGGAATCGGCATTCCCACTGGTGGCCTTCGTCCTCCTCGTGGGTGCGGTGGGCCTGAGTGTCCTGTGGATGTCCGACCGCGTCCGGCAACGGCTGCGGCTCTTCGTCAGCCGCCACTTTCGCCGGCCCTTCCACGATTACCGGCTGGTCTGGTCCCGCTTCACGGAACGCACATCAGCGCGTCTGGACCGTCACGAACTCTGCCGCGAGGTCGCCCGCCTGATCTCCGAAACCTTCGAGGCGCTGTCCGTCAGCATCTGGCTCCTGGAACTGAGCCGCAGCCGGCTCGTCCTGGCTGCATCCACCTCCCTGCCCGCCGGCGAAACCCGCGCCGTGGACGTCAATCATCTGCTGCCGGAACTCTCCCGCCTGGCCACCGAAAAACCCCAGCCGGTGGAGCTGGAACGTTCCCGTGCCGGCTGGTGCGAACTGTTGCGACAGGTCAACCCGGCCTTCTTCCAGGAGGGCGGTTCGCGATGGGGCATCCCGCTCGTGGCCGGCCAGGAACTGGTCGGCTTCCTCGTCGTGGGCGACCGCGTGGCCGGCATGGCCTATCTGCCGGAGGACCTCGAACTGCTCACCTGCCTGGCCGAACAACTGGCCAGCGCACTCCGCACCCTGCTGCTGTCCGAACAGCTGGTCCAGGCACGAGAATGGGAGGCCTTCCAAACCATGTCGGCCTTCCTCGTGCACGACCTCAAAAACACCGCCTCCACCCTCGGCCTGATGCTCCGCAACCTGCCGCTGCACTTCGACAAACCCGAGTTCCGTGAAGACGCCATCCGCGGCCTCGGCCGCTGCGCCCGCCACATCAACGAACTGATCGAACGCCTCACCACCCTCCGGCACAAACCTCAGATCCAGAAAAAACCCGTGCGGCTCGACCAGGTGTTGCACGCCGCCCTCGAGACGCTGGGCAAGCCCGAAGGCATCGAAATCGAGACGCACTGCCCCGAACTGCCACCGCTGCTGCTGGACCCCGCAGCCGTCCGGAGCGTGCTCACCAACCTCCTCCTGAACGCCCGCGACGCCATCACGCCACCGGGGCGCATCACCCTGGACGTCTCCGTCCACGGAGGCTGGCTCTGCCTGCGCGTGGCCGACACCGGCTGCGGCATGACCCCGGAATTCATCGCCCAAAAACTCTTTCGCCCCTTCCAGACCACCAAAAAAAACGGGCTCGGCATCGGTATGTTTCAGGTCCGCACCCTCGTGGAGTTGCACGGCGGACGTTTGGAAGTGCAAAGTCAACCCGGTCAGGGCACTGTATTCACCGTCTGGCTGCCGATGACCGTGGCCGATCCTGTAGCGCATGAAGCCGAATCTGCTCATCGTGGACGATGACGAGGAGATCCGTTCCCAGCTCCGCTGGGCGCTGGCGGATCATTACAACGTCTTCTCCGCCGGGGACCGTCTGCTGGCACTCGAACTCTGGCATCAACACCATTTCCCGGTGGTCATCCTGGACCTGGGCCTGCCGCCCCGCCCCGCCGATCCCGACGAAGGCCTCGCCACACTCACCGCCCTCCTGGAACAGGACCGCCACGTCAAGGTCATCATCGTCTCCGGTCAGGGCGAAAAGGCCAACGCACTCCGCGCCGTGGCCGAAGGCGCCTACGATTTCCTCACCAAACCGGTGGACCCGGACGAACTCCGCGTCATCCTCCGCCGCGCCTTCTACCTCGCCGAGCTGGAGCGCGAATTGCGCCAGCTCCAGGAACTGTGGGGCGGCGACGGTTTCGAAGGCATGGTCGGTGACTGCCCCGCCATGCAGGCCGTCTTCCAAACCATCCGGCGCGTGGCCCCGTCGGACGCGCCCGTCCTCATCCTCGGCGAAAGCGGCACCGGCAAGGAAATGGTCGCCCGGGCCATCCACCGGCGCAGCCCGCGCCGGGACGGCTCCTTCGTCGCCATCAACTGCGGCGCCATACCCGAAAACCTCCTGGAAAGCGAGCTGTTCGGCCACGAACGCGGCGCCTTCACCGGCGCCGTCACCCAGCGCAAGGGGCGGTTCGAAATGGCCGAGGGAGGCACGCTGTTCCTGGACGAACTCGGCGAGCTGCCGCTCCCCCTCCAAGTGAAGCTCCTGCGCTTTCTGCAGGAACAAACCATCGAGCGCGTCGGCGGCCGCGAGCTCATCCCCGTCAACACCCGCATCATCGCCGCCACCAACACCGACCTCAAACAGGCCCTCCAGACCGGTCGCTTCCGCGAGGACCTCTATTACCGCGTCGCCGTCGTGGTCATCCAACTGCCGCCCCTGCGCGATCGCGGGGACGACGTCGTCCTCCTGGCACGCACCTTCCTCCGCCGATTCGCCACCGAAGCGCGCCGCTCGCCCATGCCCCACTTCAGCGCCGCCGCACTCCGCGCCCTGCAACGCCACGACTGGCCCGGCAACGTCCGGGAACTCGAGAACCGCATCCGGCGCGCCGTCATCATGGCCGAGGGCAAAACCATCAGTCCCACGGACCTCGAACTGGTGGACCCCGGCGAGGGCGCCATGCCGCGCACCCTGCGGGAAATCCGCGACGCCGCCGAGCGCTCCGCCATCCTCAGCGCCCTCCGCCGCCATCAGTGGCGCATCGCACCCGCAGCCGAAGAACTCGGGGTCAGCCGGCCCACCCTCTACGAACTCATGAACCGCCTCGGCATTCAGCGGCCACCCTCGGCTGATTGAGGCCCCGACAGGGTCCCGCTCCTTCCCCCGCCGCCTTCCCCGCCCGTCACCACAAACCGAAACCGAAGCGCCTCGGTGTCCCTCTCAAAAGCGTACCAACCACCCCCCACGTACGGCGCCCACGCCTCCCAGGAAGGCAACAACGCCGGCTCCAACCACGGCCGCCACTGCTCCGGCGCCATCTGCAACTGAAGCCGGAAACCCAGAGGCCCCGGCAACCGCGCCTGGCCAAGATGCTCCGGATCACTCTTCACAGCCGCCAACAAGCCCCGCAACATCGCCGCGTAATCTTCATACCCCACCCAGCCCCTGCCACCACCCATCCCCGCCACCTGCGCCCGCCAACCGGGACGACTGCCCAATGAGTCGGCCCCCAACCCCTGCAACGACCGCAGCCAGTTCTCCAAGACCGCCGGATCCAACGCAAACCCCACGTGCCGCTCCGAAGCCGCCATGTGCAGCCGCCCCACCTCTCCACCGGGCTCCCCCGGCGGTCCCGCCAAAGGAATCGACACCGAGTACACCGTCCGCCCCAGGAAATCCCGTTCCTCCCATGCGTCCGGCCTCAGGGCCGCCCCGGCCAGCATCTCCGCAACCGACCGTGCCAACTGCGCCGCTTCCCCCGACCCCACCAACCAAATGCCGGCCGCCCCCTCCCACGCCTCCCAACCAGACCCCCGCGGCACACCCTGCCAGTACAACCAGTCGTTCCCCAACCGGTTCACCACGTCCCGGTACAGATCGAAATCGTCCCGGCGCTGCCGCCCGGCCTGCTGCGCCGTCTCCACCAAAAACCTCCAAACCCGTTGCCAAACCGGTCCCATGCCCGCCAGCGCCTGTTCTAACTCCGACCACGCCCGCCGACCGGAAAACCGGAACCGATAAAACCGCGTCACACCCCCCGGGACCCACTCCGGCGGCATCGCATCCAAGTCATCAAAGTCCAGCAACGCCATCAACCGACGGCGCCCCTCCTCCGGCACCCTCACCACGCACTCCCATCGCGAACCCTCTTCCACCAGATCCCAACGGAACGTCACCGACCGCACCTCCGAAAGCCCGACCGCCCACGCCAGCCTCCAAAGCTGGGCCGAAACATCCTCCCTCCCATCGCCCTCCGGTGCACTCGCCCGGCCGGCCGCCCCCAACCAACGCACCGGCGCGGCCCACGCAAACACCATCGAATCCGACAACCCCGCCCACTCGCCCGGATCCACCCGCTGACTCTCCCCCAGAGCCAACCCCGGCCCGCCATCCAACCCGGCAAATACCCGCTCCAGCAACTCCGGCGAATCGCTCAACCACATCGCCCCCCGGTGCACGCACAGCACCAGCCGGAAGGAATCCTGACCTGACCCATCCCCACCCGACACCGAAACGTCCGCCGAACCCGCATCCGAACCAGGCTCCCCACGCGCCCGCAGCGCATGCACAATCGTCTCGAACCATCCCCCGCCGGGTACGCTCAACACCAGGACCGGAACCCCACGGACCTGTTCCGACCGGACCGACCGCCCCGCCGTCACCCAACGCTCCTGCAACCGCGTCATCTGCGTCCGTACCTGCTCCACCCGGTCGCCCAACTCCATCATCATGAGCGCCGCCAAGGTCCGACCCTTCCCATCCAGGCCGGACTGCTCCACCACCGCCCACGTCCACTGCCCCTGCAACCACCCCGCCACCTCGCCCCACGACACCGCCCATCGCTCCCGGGCCGGTCGCTGGACCCGTTCCTCCCACGCCGCCTCAGCCTGACGTCGCAAAGGAGCCATCACAGGATCCCGCCACAACCGCACCACGCCGAGCCGTTCCCAGTCCGACCGAAACTTCCGGCAATCCGGCACGCTTGCCCACGCAACCGTCTCCTCCGGAAGCCAGACAGGCGCTGGCGGCAAACCGGCGAACGCGACCCCCCCCAACCCCAGCAAAATACAAGCCCAAACACACGCCCGCCAGCCCGTCAACCGGCCCGGCCACCCATGGCAACAGCGTCTTGAACCGGCCCCGACCGGCTCCGCGTACCGCCCCGCATGCCTCCTCTCTCCCGGCCTCATCCCCGCCACCCAGGTCCACCCCTCACTCGGCCGTCTCCGCAACAGACCCGGCCCCGCGCCGCGGCGGAGGCAGGTACCGGTAGGGACTGTTGGGATTGCTGTTGTCGTAGGCAAACGCCTCCCGATTCTCCAAAAACTCCTTCACCCGCTCCACCGGAATCGCAAATCCCAGCCCCTCACCGAATGTGATCTTCATGTTGGTCACCCCCACCACCAAACCGCGCATGTCGAACAAAGGTCCCCCGCTGTTCCCGGGGTTGATCGGCGCCGTCGTCTGCAAATACAGTACACCCTGCAGTTCCCGCGTCTTCGTGCTCACAATCCCCTCCGTCACCGTCCGTTCCAAACCCAAGGGACTCCCCACCGCAAAAACCCGCTCCCCCACAGCCAAACGCCGCGAACTGCCCAGCCGCACATGCCGAAACGGACCCGCCCCCGCATCCTCGATCTTCAACAAAGCCAGGTCGAAAAACTTGTTCAACGCCACAATCCGCACCGACCGATAAGTCGTCCGTTCCAACTGACCCCCACGCCTGCGAAACACCTCCACCCGAATGTCGTTTTCCCCCTCGATCACGTGAAAGTTCGTCAGCAGATAACCTTCCTCGTTCAGCACGAACCCCGACCCCAGCCCCGAAGGAGTCCGAACCTGCACCACCGACTCACCCACCTCCTCCGCCAGCTCCCGCACGTTCCGAACCGGCAAACCATCCGGCCCCTCCACATAAAACCCTTCACCCCCGCTCTTCCCACCCTCCCGAACCTCCGGCACCGACCCGCCCCCTCGCACACTCGCCCCCGACTCACCCTCGGACGGCACCACCTCCGGCCTCTCCTCCCCTTCACCACCGCCCCGCTGCCACGCCCGCACCTCCCGGCGGGGCACCACCAAAACCGTGTACCCCAGATCCACCACCAGCGAATCCGTCTTCTCCGCCAGTACACGACCCCGGATTTCGCCGCCACCGCGCAGCTCCAGCACGTCCGTGGAGCCCCTGTGCGCCGCCTCCAGCGCCAACCCCGCACCCGCCGCCATCACCGCCATGAGCAGCCACCGAACAGTCCTCATAACACCCCCAACCTTAGGGCCTCCAACGCCTCCGAGCAACGCCAGCCACGCAACGCCACCGCGCCCGACGCCCTTTGGGGTTTGCCATCCGGCCCCGCTTCCTCTATACATGGACCAACCGGAAAGAAAGGCGAACCGCTATGGCAGACAAAGCAAACAAGTATCCTGACAACGTCCCGGGCAAATACTACGTGGACAATCAGTGCATCGACTGCGACCTCTGTCGCGAAACCGCACCCAACAATTTCCGCCGCAACGATGAGGGCGGCTATTCCTACGTCTACAAACAACCATCCACACCGGAGGAAGAGGCCCAATGCAAAGAGGCCAAGGAAGGCTGCCCCGTGGAAGCCATCGGCGACGACGGCGATCAACCTTGACCGCTTCGCCTTTCCCCCACCCCGCGGCGGGTTGTCCCTGACCTCACCGCGGGGTTTTTATTTACCGGAATGCCCGCCGGGTGTCCCCGCCCGCTCAGGTCACCGGCTTCCCCCTCAGCTCACCGCCTTCCCCGATCCATCAGCACCCGCCGCAAGAGGTCCAACGCAAACGTCGCCGTCACCTCCTTGAACGTCAGGCGATCGCCCGGATGAAACCGGCGAACCACATCCGTCCCCTCCGGCCCCGCACACGCCACAAATACCGTCCCCACCGGTTTCTCCGCCGTACCTCCGGTGGGACCCGCAATCCCCGTGATCGCCAGCGCGTACGTGCTGCCCGCCGCCCGCCGGGCGCCCTCGGCCATCTGCCGGGCCACCGGTTCGCTCACCGCCCCGTGCGCCGCCAAATCCGACGCGTCCACACCGAGGCTCTTCACCTTCGCCTCGTTGCTGTACGTGATCCAGCCACCCCAAAACACTTCCGAGGCACCCGGCACGTTCGTCAGCCGATGCGCCAAACAGCCGCCCGTGCACGACTCCGCCACCGCCAGCGTCGCACCGCGCTCCCTCAACAATCGCAACACCACCGCCTCGAGCAGCTCCCCGCCCCGCCCGAACACCGCCCCGCCCAGCAACGCCAAAACTGCTGCCTCCGCCTTCCGAATCCGCGCATGTGCACCAGGCCCCCGCGCGCTCAAACGCACGTCCACCTGCCCGAAATGCACACACGTGCCCAGCTCGACCCCGGGCGCCACCCCTTCCAACACGCCCGCTACCTCCCGTTCCACCTGCGACTCCGGCAACCCCACCGTGCGAAGCGTCACACTCGCCCACTCCTCTTCCACCGGCATCACCCGGGCCAACAGCGGCATCACCTCTTCTTCAAACATCGGATGAAGCTCCCGCGCCGGCCCCGGCAACATGATCAACCAGCCGCTCCCCTCCGAAAACGTACCGGCCTTCCCCCGCCCCCATGCCGACCGAAGCTCTTCACTCACCTCAATCGCCAACCCAGGGGCCGTCCCCCACCGGTTCTCCAAAACCACCGCGCCAGCCGGCACCAGCGCCTGCACCCGCGCCCGTTCCGGCATCGGCCGGCCCCGCGCAGCATAAAACGACTCCAACCGCTTCAAAACGCGCTCATCCAGCTTCAGCCCCAACCCCAGCAACCCGGCAATCTCCTCGCGCGTCCGGTCATCCGATGTCGGGCCCAACCCGCCCGTCACCAACACCAGACGCACCCGGCCCAACGCCTCCGCCACGGCCGCCCGGATCGCCCCCGCCTCGTCCGCCACCGCCACCTGCCGCGACACCCCGTACCCCAGCGAGCTCAATCGCTGACTCAGCCACTGCGCGTGGACGTTCAAACGCGCGCCCGTCAGCAACTCCGTACCCGTGTGTATGAGCTCGACCCTGACCATGCGAAACCCTCTCCGGACTCTCCATCCCCGACCCTTCCCTCACCTCCCAGCCGGACATCCGGTCACCCTCCGGCGCCCGTTGCCCGACAAACCCGGGACCCGCCCCGCACCGGGGATGACCGCCGCTCCGAACCCCGCGTCCCGGTCCCGCCGACCGGGCCACCCCGGCTGCTCTTCACAGCTCGCGAAACCCGCCCCGCCTCGCCACCGGCACCGATCCTCTCCGACCGCAACACCCCCACAAACGGCAGGTGCCGGTACCGCTCCGCGTAGTCCAGGCCGTACCCTACCACGAAAACATCCGGAATCTCGAAACCCACGTAATCCGCCCGCACCGGTTCCTCCCGCCTCGCCTTCTTCTCCAACAGCACGCAAACACGCAAACTCCGCGGACCCAGCCTGCGCAGCCGCTCCAACACCCGCGACAACGTGCGGCCCGTGTCCAGGATGTCGTCCACCACCAACACCTCCCGGCCCCGCACGTCCAACCCCAGCTCCTTCGTAAATACCAGCCGCCCCGGCCGCGTCCCCTGACCGTAGCTCGACACCCCGATGAAATCCAAACGCAGCGGCAGCGTCAGATGCCGGATCAAATCCGCCAGAAAGACCAGCGTCCCGTTCAACAGCGCCACCAGAACAAGTTCACGCCCCCGATGGTCCTCCTGTATCTGCCGCGCCATCGCCCGAACCCGACGCGCCAACCGGTCCGCCGGAATCAGCACCCGCTCCACATCCTGCCGCCAAACCCGGGGCACCTTCGCGCCCGAACCCGTCGCGTCCACCCTCGGCACCGTTCTCATCGAACCCGCAGCCTAATCCAGGTCCACCCCACCCAAAAGCCCATTTCCGCCACCCCGCCAAGCGCAGCCCTGTCCGAACCCACCCGGAAAGCCGCCCCCACATGGACGCCGCCCGGTCCGTCACGTATCCTCCATCCATGGCGGGAAACCTGCCCCACATACGCACGAATGCTTGAGGGAACCGGTGTTGCCACCGGCCCAACCGTACCTATGACCGAACGGGACGCCTTTCTCGAAGCGCTGGATCAGCCCACGCCGGAGGCCCGAGCCGCCTACCTGGAACGCATCGGCTCGCTCAACCCTGCCCTCCGTGCCGCCGTCGAAACCCTCCTCCACCACCACCGCGACGATGCCTTCCTCGAAACCCCGGCCCTCCAGCTCCTGAACGCCGACATCCCCCCCGCCACATCGAGGCCCGAGCCCTCGCTCCCCCCGGTCGAAAAACCCGGCGACCGCATCGGCCCCTACAAGTTGCTCGAAAGAATCGGCGAAGGCGGCGTCGGCATCGTCTTCCTGGCCGAGCAACTCACCCCCATCCGCCGCCGCGTCGCCCTCAAAATCCTCAAACCCGGCATGGACAGCCAAGCCGTCATCGCTCGGTTCGAATCCGAGCGCCAGGCACTGGCCCTCATGGACCACCCCCACATCGCCCGAGTCCTCGACGCCGGCACCACCCCCACCGGCCGGCCCTTCTTCGTCATGGAACTGGTAGCCGGCCTGCGCATCACCGAATACTGCGACCGCAACCGTCTCACCGTGCCCGAACGCCTCCAACTCTTCCTCCAAGTCTGCCAAGCCGTCCAACACGCCCACCAGAAAGGCATCATCCACCGCGACATCAAACCCTCCAACGTCCTCGTCACCCTTCACGACGGCACCCCACGCGCCAAGGTCATTGACTTCGGCATCGCCAAGGCCCTCGATCACCCCCTCACCGACAAAACCCTCCACACCGAACTCCGCTCCTTCCTCGGCACACCGGCCTACATGAGCCCGGAACAGGCCGACCTCGGCACCGCCGACCTCGACACCCGCACCGACATCTACAGCCTCGGCGTCCTCCTCTACGAACTTCTCATCGGACACACCCCCTTCGACGAAAAAGAACTCACACGCTCAGGCCTGGACAGCCTCCGCCGCATCCTTCGTGAACAAGATCCGCTCCCCCCTTCCCGCCGCTTTCGCAACCTCCCTCCCGAAACCCAGACCGGGATCGCCGCACGCCGTCGCACCGACCCCTCCCGCCTCGCCCATCTCCTCCAGGGCGACCTCGACTGGATCACCCTCAAGGCCCTCGAAAAAGATCGCGCCCGCCGCTACGCCACCGCCCATGACCTCGCACGCGACATCGAACGTCACCTCGACAATGAACCCGTCCTGGCCCGCCCCCCCGGCACCCTGTACCGCCTCGGAAAACTCGTACGCCGCCACCGCGCCGCTTCCCTCGCATCCGGCATCGCCCTGGTCGCCCTCCTCTCCGGCCTCGCCCTCGCCACCTGGCAATACGCCGACAAAAGCCGCGCCTACCAACGCGCCCTCCGCGCCGAACGCGAACAAGCCCGCCTCCGCCAGGAGGCCGAAACCGCACGTCGCCTAGCCGAACAACGCGCCCACCTCGCCCGACTCCAGGCCTACGCAGCCGACATGAACCTCGTCCAGCAGGCCTTGGCCGCCAACAACATCGGCCGCGCACGCGAACTGCTCGACCGACACCGCCCCTCCCAGCCCTCTCTCGGCCCGACACCAATCAGCCCCCACTACCAAACACCCTCCGCCACACCCGACCTCCGTGGCTGGGAATGGCGGTACCTCTGGCGCCTCTGCCAAAGTGATGCCCTCTTCACCCTCTGCCAGCTTCCCCACGAGATCGAGCACCTCGCCGTCTCCCATGACGGCCGACTCGTCGCCATCGCACAGCTCGGCAATCACGGACTCTCCATCTGGGACCTCCGTTCCCGATCCGAACACCTCCGGCTCCCACCCGACCTCGCCCGCCCGCCGTTCGCATTCTCCCCCACAGGCCCGCTCCTGGCCTTCGTCACTGGAGAAAAACCGCCAGACAAACCCGACCACGAACCTCCTGACTCCGCCACACCGACCGGCTCCCAAACACCAACCGAACACGTCAGCATCTGGAACTGGGAAACCCGGTCTTTCCAAGCCCGGATCCCCATCCCCGGCCGGGTCACCGCCCTTGCATGCTCCGGCGACGGCCAACGGCTCCTTGTCACCGTGAATGACACGCTCTTTACCCTCTGGAGCCTCCCCGATGCCACACCCCAGGGCTCCATTCCCTTCCCTTGGCCCGAAAGCGGCGGCCGCGCCATCCTAGGCAGCCGCACCACCTTCACACCCGACCTCCGGCTCGCCGCCCAAGCCCTCGGCACCGGCAGAGTCCGCGTCTTGGATCTCGAACAACGACACCTCCTCTGGTCCAACCGCGTCGCCGAAGAAAACCTCACCGCTCTCGCCCTCTCCCCCGATGGCCGATTCCTTGCCACAGCAGGCGGCTTCGTCGAAACCACCATCCGACTCTGGGACGCCCGCTCCGGCCAACCCGTCGCACAACTCGTAGGCCATCGCACCTACACACGCGACCTCCTCTTCTGGCCCGACGGCCGCACCTTGGCCTCCGCCAGCGGCGACCAAACCATCCACCTCTGGAACCTCGCCCCCCTCCAAACAAGCCGACAACACCACCCCCAGACCGTCGCCCCCACGCCGGCTCCTGACCGGGACCCTGAAGACCCAACCATCCCACAGGCACCCACCGAAATCCATCCCATCCGCACCCTCCGCGGACACCGCCTCGAAGTCTGGAGCCTGGCACTCTGCCCCGACCAAACCACCCTGCTCAGCGGCGCCAAAGACGGGCAGGTCTGCGCCTGGGACACCGCCCACACCCAGCCCCGCCAGGCGCTCCACATCCTCCCCGTCCGCGTCCGTGCCTGGACCTTTCTCACCAACGACTCCAACCTCCTCACACTCGATCACCAGGCGCAGGTCACCCGCTGGACCGGCCCCGACTTCGAACTGGCCACACCCGTCCTCCAGCTCCCCTCCAACGACCTGATGGACGCCTGCTTCTCACAGGACGGACAGTGGGTCGCCTTCGTCACCCGCGTCGGCAAACTGCAGGTCCGCTCCCTCACCCAGCCCGGCCACGACTTCAACCTGCCCGGTTCATCCGGCCCACTCCGGTTGGTCGGATTCCTCCCCGGTGCCCAGCAGCTCCTCACCTACGAACCACGCACAGACACCTTCCGGTGTTGGGACCTCCCCACCAGCCGACCCGTCTGGGAATGGGAAGCGGCCCCCTTCCTGCCACCAGGAAAACCCGCCCTGGCTCCGGACGGCTCCTGGCTCCTCGCCGCCGCGCCAGGCGATGAAATCAGGCTCTTCCACATCCCCTCCCGCCGGACGGAAACCATCCCGCTGCCCCTCCGCCAGATCACTGCCGCAGCCCTCTCCCCGGATGCGCGCTGGCTCACCGCCGTGACCCTCCAGGGCACAGGCCTGCTCTGGGACCGTCACCAACACGCCCCCGGCCCATCCTTCCACGGCTTCCTCCAAGGCGCCCACTCCGTGACTTTCTCACCAGACGGACGCCGCATCGCCATCGGTAGCAACGGAACCGAGGCGCTCAAACTCTGGGACTCCGAAAGCCTCCAAGAACTACTCACCCTCCCCGGCCGCGGGTCCATGTTCCATGCCACGGCCTTTTCACCGGACGGCAACACACTGGCCTCCTGCAACAGCCGGGGCGAACTCCACCTCTGGCGCGCGCCATCGTTCGAGGAAATCGCCCGCATCGAAACCACGCCCCACTGACCCCGCCCGCCCGCGCCTCCACCTCCCTCACCCAACGGGCCGAATCCGCCGGCGCAACCACGCCCGCGCATAAGCCCACCGCCGCTCCGCCGTCCGCAACGGCAACCCCAACACCGCAGCCGCCTCCTCCATCGTCAGCCCGCCAAAATACCGTAACTTCACCAGATCCGCCGACGACGCATCCTCCCGCGCCAGCTCCTCCAACGCCTCGTGAACCGCCAGCACCTCGTCCGATGGACCCGCCTCCACAACCAGATCCTCCCGCAGCTCCACACGCTCCGCCCCGCCACCACGTTTTTGCGCCCTTCGCCGCCGCGCCGACTCCACCAGGATCCGCCGCATCGCCTCCGCCGCAGCCGCAAAAAAATGCGCGCGGCCCGCCCAGCCTTCCTGACCCCGCGAGGTCAGGCGCAGCCAGGCCTCGTGCACCAGCGCCGTCGGTTGCAGCGTGTGCCCCGGGGCCTCCCGCATCATCATGCCCGCCGCCATCCGCCGCAGCTCCTCATACACCACCGCCAGCAACTCCTCCCCGGCATGAGCATCCCCACGCTGCACCGCCTCCAGAAGTTCCGTCACCCGGCCCACATGCCGCAACATGCTTCCGCCAGAACCGACCGTCAAGAATCCTGCCTAACCCCGTAACCAAGTGGCGGTTTTCTTCCGTAACCTGCGCATGACAGGGCAGAGGAAAAATGGACCCAACCATGTCCAAAAACAGGCTTTCCGTTCCGAGCCGGAAACACCGCGGGCCCGGCACCGGCCGCCGGAACCTGCCATGCCTGGCCGCAGCCCTGCTGGCTGCCTGCCTCGGCTACCTCCTCGGCAGCCTCCGGGACGTCCGCGCACACCGCCCGGACCCGCTCACCCACCTCATGCTCGACCCCCGCCTCCAATGGCGCTCCTTCTCCGAGGTCCAACTCGCCCGCGCAGCCCTCCGCATGTACGCCGAAGAGTACGTGCGCCAAGCCCAGCAAAAAATCGCTCAAACCCTCCGGCAGGAAGCACCCCACACCACGCCCGAAACCGGCCACCCACAGCATTCCCTCCAACCCGTCATCCTCCTCCTCGAAGACGCCCTCGACGAGTTCCGCGGCACCGGCCTCGAATCCGAAATCATCAGACCCCTCCTCTTCGCCCTCGAACACGAGGGCCATTACGACCGCTGGCTGGATCTCTACCTCGACACCCTGCGACACCACCCCACCGACCCCATCGTCACCGACTTTCTCCGCGAGGCCCAAACCCTGGCCCGTAAAACAGGCCGAGAAGCCGAATGGATCGCCGCCCTCACCCTCCCGCCCAACCTGTCGCCACTCCTCTCCCCCGCGCTCACCTCCGAGGACGCCGCCCCGGCCCTATGCGCACGAACCACCCCAAAACACACCACCGACCATGAGCCCCGACCCTGAACCAAACAACCTCACCATCCGCACCAGCCGCCGAAGCCTCTGGATCATCCCCGCGGCCGTCACCTGCCTCATCCTGGCGCTCCTGCGCCTCCACTGGACCCCCTGCCTCGTCGCAGGGCACAGCATGGAACCCACCCTCGCACCCGGCGACCTTGTCCTGCTCGACCATCACGCCTACACCCACACACCCCCACGCCGGGGCGACATCGTCGTCGCACAAATCGGATCCGAACGCCTCATCAAACGCATCGTCGGCCTGCCCGGCGAAACCGTCGAGATTCGAAACGGACAACTCTTCGTCAACGGCAGACACGTACCCGAACCTCACCCGCTCCAGCCCGGCCCGCTCCACCTCGGCAAAGGCAACCTCCGCCCCGACCACTACGCGCTCCTCGGCGACAACCGCACCGTGTCGGACATGCTCCCGGTTCACCTCGTCGTCCACCGCAACCAGATCCTCGGCAGGGTCACCGCCATCCTCCGGACGGGCACCCTCCTCGCGCCTTTCCGCACCCCAGCCTACGCCTCCCTGCCCCATGCCCCGGCCGTTTGAAACCACACCACCACGCCCTCGCCCCGGCGGCTTTCTCCTGCCTGCCCTCACGGGCGCAATCTTCCTCTTCGCCATCTGGCTCGCCACAGTGGCACTCAGCCGGCTCACCCACGCCGGGCCCGACACCGCGCCGCTCGACGCCGATCACCTCTATCAAATCACCCGGATCTGGAACCTGCACCTGCACGTCGCACCCGACCAATGGGAGGCCATGCAGCCCCCCGGACGCGACAATCCATTCGGGCCCGGCCCGCGCCCTCCCGGCCGACCCGGGAACGCCGTCAACGAACGCGCCCTCGCCTCCATCTGGATGCGCGAAGCCGATGCCAACCGCGATGGATCCCTCACCCTATCCGAATGGACAACCTACGCACGCGCCGCCTTCGACCTCTGGCGCACCCACGCCGCCACCACGCTCGACGCGGACCACATCCGCGAAGCACTGGATGCCATCCCCAACCCCGTCGCCGAAGGCATCACCGCCTTGCTCATCGGACCCGAAGGCAAACCCAACGGCATCGGCACCACCTTGGGCCTCGAATTCGCATACGTCCACGCCGACCTCGAAATCAACGGGCACCGCTTCCCCAACGTCGGCCTCCGCTACAAGGGTAACGGCACCTTCCTCGAGGCCCGCGATTCACCCAAGAAGTCCTTCAAAATCCAGCTCGACCGCTTCGTCCCCTCCCGGCGACTGCGCGATGTCGAAACACTCAACCTCCAAAACCAGATCACCGACGCCAGCTACATGAACGAAGTGCTGGCCTACCGCCTCTATCGCGACGCCGGCGTGCCCGCCCCGCGCACCGCCTACGCCCGGGTCCACCTCACCGTCCCCGGCCGCTTCAACCACACCTACCTCGGCCTCTACACCCTCACCGAAGCCGTGGACCGACACTTCCTCCTCCGCCACTTCGCCACCAAACGCGGCGCACTCTTCAAACCCGTCACCTCCTCCCTCTTCACCGACCTCGGCGCCGACTGGGACGCTTACCGCCAGATCTATGATCCTAAAACCACTATCTTCCCCGAACAAAAAAGGCGTCTCATCGAACTCTGCCGCCTCGTCACCCACGCCGAAGACGCCACCCTTGCCGCACGCATCGGTCACTACCTCGACCTGCCCCAATTCGCACGCTTCCTTGCCGTCATGGTCTATCTCTCCGACATAGACGGCCTCCTCGGCCCGGGCCAGAACTTCTATCTCCACCTCCATCCCAAATCCCAACTGTTCCAGTTCATCCCATGGGACCAGGACCGCTCCTGGGGCCAGTTCGATCGCGCCTCCCAGGAACAACGGGACCACCTCAGCATCCACCACCCCTGGCAGGGCCGAAACCCCTTCCTCGAACGCATGTTCCGCGTCCAGGAATTCAAACAGCTCTACCTCCGGGAACTCGACCGCCTCTCCCAAACCCTCTGCAACCCCGACCGCATCGCGGCACAGGTGGACGAAATCGCCGCCGCCATCCGACCCGCCGTCCGCGAGGAATCGGAGCAAAAACTGGCCACATTCGACCGCATCGTCGCCGGTGAACTCATCCCGCGGCCTTCCTTCGGCCCCTTCAACCGCGAACCTCTCAAGCCCATCAAACCCTTTGTCCGCGACCGAACCGAATCCATCCGCAAACAAGTGGCCGGACTCTCCTCAGGACTCCAGCCCGGCGAGGGATTCTCCTTCGGTCCACCCGGCCGCCGCCGCGGTTCCGGCCTCGGCAGCTTCGCACAGCCCCTGTACAACCGCTGCGACCAGGACGCCAACCAGCAACTCACTGCAGAGGAATTCGTCTCCGGCATGGCAAACCTCTTCCACCAATGGGACACCAACCGCGACGATCGCCTCCGTTTCCTCGAACTCTACGCCGGCATCCAAACAGACCTCCAACCTGAATCTCCCCACTTTGCTCCCTTCGGCGGCCCGCCCCCGGCCTCACGACGCAACCCGCCCGCGTCGCCTCCGGGCGCCGGCCGCCCCCCGGGCGCCTCGCCCACACCCGATTCTCCACCTCCGCCCCAAAACAGCCCGTCATGGCCGGACCCGCCACAGTCCGACACGCCACCCCGCCCATGACCCCAACCTTCACCAACCGGATCGCACGCCAGACCGCGCCATGCCCGGCCGGAACCTCCTCCATGGACCGCGCTCAGCCCTTTTCCCGACAAGTTCCATTCAAGGACTCGCACGCTCCAAAACCCTTGCATCTCACAACTCAACCCAACATTGACCCCTCATGAACACCATGCGCATCGAAGAATCGTTCCGTAACCTATTCTGGAACCCCGAAATGCGGGCCGCCCTGCCGGACATCGTCCTCAGTCTGGCCCTCGCCGCCCTCCTCGGCGTCATCCTCGGCCAGGTCTACATCCGCTTCGGCCACTCACTGTCCAACCGGCGACTCTTCGCTCGCAACTTCCTCCTGCTCGTCGTCACCACCACCCTCGTCATCAGCATCGTCAAATCCTCGCTCGCCCTTTCCCTCGGCCTCGTCGGCGCACTTTCCATCGTGCGCTTCCGCACACCGATCAAGGAGCCCGAGGAGCTCGCTTACCTGTTCCTGGCCATCGGAATCGGCCTGGGCCTCGGCGCCGGTCAGGCCCTCGTCACCCTCGTGGCCCTCATCATCATCCTCGGCCTCATCGTCATCAGGGGCCTCACCCGCCAGCCCCCTCCGCAGGGCAACCTCTACCTCACCGTGGACGCCCCGGCATCCACGGGACTCAACCTCCAACAGCTCCTCCAACTCTTCGCCGAAATCGGCGCCGTCGCCGCCCTCAAACGTTACGACCTCGCCGCCGACCGGCTCGAAGCCGCATTCCACGTGGATTTCCCCACGCCCCAAACCCTCGAACAATTCACTCAAAAGCTCCGCACCCTCGCACCCGACGCTCGCGTCACTTGCGTGGACGACCGGGCCCTGGCCATCTGAATCCGCCAACCCGACCAACCATGTCCCCGCCACCGGAATCCGTTCGCTACGAAAGAAAACTCCTGCCTCTCGGGATCCCTCCCGAGCAGGTCCTCGTCCTCGTCCAACAGCATCCAGCCGGCTTCCGCGAGGCCTACCCGCCCCGCTACGTCAACAGCGTCTATCTCGACACCCCCGCCCTCGGCGATTTCCACGACCACGTCGCCGGCCTCCCCCGCCGCAGCAAGACCCGCATCCGATGGTACGGCCCGCTGGCCGCGGTCATAGCCACACCCTCGCTCGAACGCAAACAAAAAGCCGGCCACGTCGCATGGAAAGAGTCTCACCCCGTCCCGCCACTCACCATCAACGGAACCGGGTGGGCTCCGTCCATCCGCACTTACATCCGGCAAACCTATCTGCCGGAGACCATCCGGCCGGTCGTTCAGTTGCGGCAGCCCGTGCTGCTGACCAGATACCTCCGCCGTTACTTCATCAGTAGCGATCGCCGCTTCCGACTCACCATGGATACCGACCTGAAATTCGACACCGTGACGCGCACATCCAACCATGCCGGCCTGATCCCCTCTCCCATCCCCGTCATCCTCGAGCTCAAGTTCCCTCCCGCTGCCGCACCCCACGCCGACCGCATCACCAACGCCTTTCCCTTTCGCATCGCACGCTGCTCCAAATACATCCTCGGCCTGAAACTCGCCTTCTTCGACTCCGACTAACCACCCCGCCACCCGCGCAGCAGGAGCGCTCCACCCCCGGATCGCCCTCGATCCCCGCCATCACCGAACATCCGAAAAGCCCGCGGGGCTGGAGAAACCACGCCACCTTCGTGGCCCGCTGCAGCACGGCCGCATACCGGCCGCCCCGATCGTCACCTCCTCAACGCAGCGGCAACACCACCACGTCACGCGCCCGTTCAGGTGGCTCGACCTTCAAACGCACCAACCGTCCCTCCCGCAGTTGACCCTCCACCGTCGTTCGAAAGGGCGCATGCAGCCTGAAACTCACGTCCCAGTCGCGCGGCCACGCCGGAAACAGGTAAATGGCCCGCCCGTCCGTCTGCATCACCATCGCCTGCAACGTCCGCATGAACACCCCGCCGTGACACTGGTCCGGCGTCCAGTCAAAGTTGGGTCCCCAAAAGGCCGGAAACCGTTCATTCGGATCCCTCCGCCAGGACCGTTCCACCACCGCACGCTGCACATCCCGGGTCAGACCCAAATACGCCATGAACAGGTCGTCCTGTCGCCAGCCGAAGTGCCCGCGATCCAGCCGGTGCTCCAGCGCCGCCAGCGCCCACTCCGCATGCGGCCGGTTGAAAGCAAACAGCCGAAACGGAAACACCGGATACAACTCCGGATTCTCGCTGTTCCGCTTCTCCCCAAAGACCGCCGCAGGCGCCAGCGCCGTTCTCCCCTCCACCGTGTGCACCGGCACCGGCGGCAGTTTCCCCAACAACCGCGCCGCCAGCTCGCGATCCCGGGCCGGCACGTCTTCCGCGGGCAACGACAACAACCGCTCCGCCACCGCACGGCAACCGGCCACCTCCGGCGTCGCGTTCGTACAAACCCACCACGTCTCCAGCGCCTGCGAAGGGTAAAACACCAGTTGCCCCCCGGCATTCGTCGGATAATGCACCTCGAAAAACCGCAGGACATCGCGCGTCAGCGGCAGAACCCGCCGCTCCAGAAAACCGCGGTCGCCCGTGTGCTCATAATACTCCAGCGCCAGCCACGCCAGCTCCAGCCCGCTCACCCATTCGTACTTGTGCCAGCGACTCTGCTGCAGTTTGTCCTCGCGCCGCTCGAACGGCGTCCAACCATAGGTCTCGCTGAAGATCGCCCCCCAAAACATCATGCACTCCGGATAAAACGCACCCTCATGCCCCATGTAAACCCGGGTCCGATGCCGACACAGCGGCAACAGTTCGTCCACGTACATCCGGAACAGCGGCTCCATCAGATCATAATCCCCCGCCGCACACATCGCGTAATACGGTAGCCGTGTGTTCTGCCACCAGTAGCCCGGCCCCCACCGCCGATAATCCGGATCCGCCTCCGTCGGCCCGGGCGGCACCGTGAACAATGAACCGTTGAACTTGATCGGATACCGACCCCGGCCCGCCGCCGCGGTCACGAACCGTTGCAAATGGTACATCTTGCTCACCCGCGCCGCCTCATCGTAATCCGCCGTCGGTATCCCCTGTGTCTCCGCCTCCACACGCCCGTTCACATACAACCGGCACCGCCCCGACTCCGGATCCGCCACCGCCGCCACGTGCGTCCATTCCCCGACAGGCGCCCCCCGCGGCACCCGCAACGTGTGCGTCCCGCAAATGAACCGCAGACTGTTCCCCGGCCACGTGTCCAGCAAAAACCCGTCATCCACACCGGGCGTCACCTCGTCCACGATCCGCGCACCCCCCACTCCAAACTTCCCCGGCCGAATCCACGCCTCCACCGTCAGCCCCCTGGAAAAGTCCCAGTCCTCCGACCCGGTCAACACTTGCACCTTCACATCCCGCAGCGACACCAACGGCGCCGGCACACCCTCCACCCACTCGCCTGACGGTGTCCGGAATAAACGGCCCACCGTCTCCTCGTCCAACGGCCGGTTCCAAATCGTCAGACGCCCAATCTCACCCGCCCATCGGTTGCCCCCGTCACGGTCCATCCCCACCCGCACCGGATGCCGATTCGGCGGCACCAACGGCGGCGTCACCGCCACCGCACCCGCACCCCGCACCGCCCGAATCCAACTCCGATCCCAAAACGCCAGCCACCATGACTCCTGCAACCAGCGCCGTCGCTCCACCCCTTCCGACCGCACCCGCGCCAACAGCGTTTCCGACTGGGCCCGCCACTCCTCAGGCGTCCCCGGATGCATCGACGTCACCGCAACACGAAAAACATGCCGCCGCGCCGGACCCGACCGCAGCCGCCGATCATCCAATCGCTCCCCGCCATCCGCCTCCATCAACACCCCGAACACCCGATGCAACAGCGGATCCTCCTGCCGAAAACCCGACAAACCCTGGATCCGCGCCATCAGCGCCGGACCCACCGACTTTTCGTTGAAATGATACCACCCCACCCTCCCCTCCATCCCCGTCAACCACCGGTCCGGCTCCAACACCATCGCCCCCTCGTCGCCCTGCCCATTCGGATGCCCCCAAAGCACGTCACTCAACTCCAACTCACGCCTCACCTGCCGGTTCGTCCGCCACAACTCCCCCACCGCCGTCACCGTCACCGGCTGCTCCGATTCCACCGTCAAATGCACCACCGGCAAATACGCGTCCACCCACAACTCCAGCCGCACAGAACCCGATCCACGGCCCGATCGAACCTCCATCGAGCCCGATTCCAACCGCAGTTCCTGCCGAAACGGCTCCCCCTCCCGCACCGGATTCGGCTCGATCACCCACCGGATCTTGCCCACCTTCACCAGCCGGCCGTACTCATCCCACGCATCCGACCGCGCCACGTAACACTGTAGCTGCCCGTCCGCCGTCATCCACGCATTCAGCGCCACCTCCCCGTTTCCCAGCGGCATGGACCCGTGATGGTTCGTGCTCGGACGCTCCCACACCACGTTGTACTGACTCACCGCCGGCTTCGCGCCCGTTCCACACACCCAGGCGATCACAATGCCCCACATAACCCACCACCTGCTCCGCTGCCCACACACGCGCCCCCCCGGCTGAATGGACCGCCCGCCTCCCATGGGCAACACTCCCGATCCGCACCCGGCCCACGCCGCCACTTCCGCTCTCATCCCCGAACTCCATCGGTTCCACCAACTCGCTTCCATGCCCCGCATGGTCGCCAAACCCGCACCTCCCGCAAGCCCAACTGACCTTCCCATGCCCCATTTCAGGAAGAGACCGCGCCCAAGCTGGTCCGAAGAAACGCGGCCTCAAGGGAGGAACTGCGTCCTCGCGGGTCCGCTCGACCACCACCCAAAACGCCCGACGATAAAGAGCCAGCCACCCTCACCGATCCGCTCCCTCTATCGCAAACGCCTGACACGGCCGCCGTCGCAAATCGCCGGACAGCCCGTGAAATCGATTGGGCCGGCACACCAACCGTCCCCGATCCGCATTGCGCCGGCAGCGGAATTGAGGCCCAGACATGGCACATCATAAGCTACAGCCGCTGAACTCCTGCCGCCACAACCAGCAAATACCGCACTTCGTATGCGCCTCGGCAGTAGCGACAATAGCGCAGTCGCCGGCCGAATCCTCGTACGGAGGACGGACGGTCGCTGCGGCGGTATCGTCACCGTTGGGTGGTGGAGCGGACGGCGGCCTGGCTGCGGCATCTTCGGCGGCATTGCATCCTGTGGGAGGAATCCAGCCAGACGTTTGCTGCGTATTTGCAGCTTGCCTCTCCGTTCCTCCTGCTGCGGCATGTGTTGGCCTGCCTGGTCAAAGCGGCGCCTCCAAGCATCCGGCTGTCTGATCTGTTCGGTCTGGCCCGGCGGCCGATGGGGATCCTTTGTCCGGGTGGGGCGTTCCCGGGCGTGAAAAGCCACTTTCCCTACTCTGCGATGCCCCACGGAGCTTCGTGTGCGCCTTCTCTTCTCCAGCCAACACGCTCCTATCAAGCGCTGACGCTACTTAAACAAATGGTTTAGCGATAGGTTTTACTTCGCGGTGGAAGACGCCCGATCGCACTCTCCAGCTAGCATGCCGCCTCCACAACGCTGCCTCAATGGGCGCGCGGCCATTGACCAATCTGTCTGGCAACAGACTGTCTCCCTTCACATCCCGTATAACAGGTCGCTACGCCCACCAAGCTCAGAGCAGCCTAAGCACGCCGACTTCCGACCGATCCTGTCGCGGAGTGAATGCCCCACGCCCGTCCGGCAACGCGTGCCGCAACCGCCAATGGAATGAGTGCGAGGGCCATTACGCTAAGAACATTCGCCGCGACAAGCGCATGTTGAACGTGATCGGGAGGAACAAAGTCAGTCCAGTGTTCGCCTTCGAGAACAAACACCGCCAAAGGCAGCGGAAAGCCGACAACTCGCGTTCTTGCATTAATCGGGTATTCTAGCTGTGTTCCGACCCATGCTCCAGTTCTCACGCCGAGTATTACCGACACGCCAAAAGCAACCCACCATGCTGCATTGAAACGCTGCGCATGTAGGTGCCTTATAACGGCTGTGACCCATGACACAGCCACCAATATTACAACTGCAGCGATCACACAACCCATGGTCCGCTCCTTAATTGCAGTCGAGGCCGCAGTTTGCGGCGGCTTCCTTGGCCCAGTCTTTGCAGCTGTAATGGTTCCTGCCCCACGCCTTGTACTCCTTGCTCGGTGGGTGCTTGATGATGCAATCCTTGATTTCTATGTCTGTTGCAACAGTGCCTGCTTTTCCGTGTCCACTCCCGGGCTTCAGCACGTCGCCGGTTTTCTTGCATGGTTTACAGCTGTTCGGATCAACGTGGTTGTCCGGACCAACCCCAGCTCTTCCAAATCAATACCCCACCTGTTACCTTCATCATCCACATACTGCATGTAAGTGTGCTCACCTCCAATTCCGTTTGCAAAGATGGCGGCGCAGTCGCACTTTCCATCCTTCTGGATGTCTCATTGGCACAGCGCAAATCCCCTGGGATATTTGGGCGGAGGTCTCCTTGGTGGCCGCGGCGGCCACCAAGTACCATCCGGTCCACGTATCCAAAGCCCTTTGACATCGAACCGCGAAGTGGGGGCGTTGAGCACAAATGCAGAGAGATGGGTTCCACCCTCCTCGCCCAACGGATCCCGGCTCAACCAACGGCCGGCGGAGGGACTATAGGCCCGGTATTCGTAGAGGACCAGGCCCGTGAAGTCTTCGGTGCGTTTGGTGCTGAAGCGGAAGGGATTGGAGAGGGCCGCTGGCCCGCTCAGGCGGAGGGGTTCGCCGAAGGGACCGTACTCGTACCGGGCGGTTTCGGTGCCAGTGGTGGCCGACACCAGGTTCCACACGTTCCCATTGCCGTCGTAGCAGACGAAGTGGGTGCCGGCGGCAGGTCCAGTGGCAGCCCGAACCCAGAGAAGACCACCCACACCACCCGCGGCGTCGAGAGTCCCGGACAGGTCCAAGCCCCAGATGTACGCACGCACCAAGCTGTTGTTGGTGGCGTTCAACTCCGCCACATGCCGGCCAAACAGCTCAGGATCGCTCACGAACTTCAAGTCCTTCACCACCTGCCACACCCCGTTGCTCAAGACGTACGTCGTCTGCCTTGTCCGCCGACCCCAGGCGTCGTACTTCCATTCCACAGGACGGAAGCTGGATGAAGGACCCGCCACGGTGATCACCCTCGTCAGCCGGTTCTCAGCATCCCAATAGTACATCCACCTCCCGTCCCGCGCAAGGTTCCCGTCCAGGTCGTGGATCAACGTCTCCGGCGTCTGCGCCACAAAGGCCGACCCGGTCTCCGACTGCACCCGGTCCGGCTGGCCCCGCACCACGCCCAGGTTGGTGATCACCACCCACACCGATCCCGTCGCGTTGTTCACCAACGCCTCACCGTACCAGTACCGTCCCTGCTGAATCGCCCGCGCCCATTCGTTGCTCCCCCACCACAACGTCACCGTCGCCGCCTCGGCAGCCTCCCCGGACACCCCCACATATCCAGGCACCGTCCGACCGGTGTACTGGTTCAGCCGATTCACCGTGTTGGTGCTCCAGCGCAGGCTCTGGCCCAGTTCGTCCCCGCCCCAACCACCGGCGGTCCGGTTCCCAATCGCATCGTGCCGATACTCAAACTGTTGACCCGCCACCGACCGTGCGCACCCGCTCGCCCTCGCGGCCATACCCACCCGTTCTAAGCATTTTCCTCAGGAACGCATTGCCGGTCACAAGTTCGTCAGGCGTCTTTTTGCCATCCGCGTCGTTTGTGCCCGCTCTTCTTAAGCAGCACCCGCCCCCGCTCATAGAAAAACTACCACGCCTCAGCAAAGGCTCAGCGCCCAAGGCCTTCGGCCACAGGCACCTGCCCGTGCGGGCGATGCCAGTCGGGCGGGGCCACCGACCAACCTGCCTGCGCGCTGAGCACCCCATGCCGCCGCCACACCGCTTGTGCGGCACGGCAGGCGGCTCTTCCCGCGCGCTATCTCAATGCCTCAGGCTTGACTGCTGCAAAATGAGTCAATTCCCGTTTCATCCCGTCGCACATTACGCTGTCCAGGCCGCAGGTGATCGCCAACCCAGTTTGCCAAACCGCATACACGAACGAACAAAGGCCGCTTTCATTGGTACGAGAAAAAACAGGATCTCCGAAGTGCGCTTGGAACAAGCTTTGCAAGGTGGCCACCCTATTGCCTTCAACGACGATTTGAAAGCCATACTCGTCCTCTGAATAGACGTAGGTCGAAATTCCGGTGGGTGTGACACTGCCTACAACGTTCGACCCACCATACTTGGCCATTTCGCTCATGAGAAAGAGAGACAGTTCCTCTTTCCCTTTCCGCTCGTCCAGCAACCAGCGATCTCTCTTGCATGAGCACGAAACCACGCAACACAGCAGAAGAGAACACACGATAGCTGCAGTCCCTCTATCTTGGTGATCGTGGACATTCATATGCGCTCGTGACGTACGCTTTCCACAGCAGCGTCAGCCATCCTCACCGTCCATTCTCGTACTTTTCTCGTAGGCGTCGAGTACCTGCTTGGCTATGTTGCACGCTTTTCGCGCTCTTGCCTTGCAGGCACGGTCTTCCGACAGTTGAACACACACGCACTCCGCAAAATCATCACAGTTCCTGCCGACGTCCCGGATGCAATTGCAGTAATGAACCACAATGGACGAGACGCCAAAGCACTGAGGCTTGCAGTTCTTAAAGTTCTCAATCATCCTGTTGACCAGGTCGCGCATCTGCTGGATCAACTCGATCTCTTTTCGGAGTTCTTCGCGTTCCTCCTCCGTTGTGAGGCCAACTGGATCAATGTGATTGATAGGCTTGTTGGCAGTGAATCCTTAAACACTTCCGGCCCCGCTCACCTTGTTCACGACGGATCCCCATCGCCGAAATCCGGCCCTGACACGCGTGCCGAGCATCAAGCCCCTTGCTTGAAGGCCCCGCACAATACTTCTCAGCTGGCCTGCTGGCTCTCGAGCGCCGCTCTTCCGGCCGTTTGTTGCTGCCTCAAACCCCGCTTCATTGATGGGATCCCTGCTCAGCCACCGGCCAAGGGCGGGACTATGGGCCCGGTATTCGTACAGGACCAGACCGCTGATGTCCTCGGTGCGCTTGGTCGAGAAGCGGAATGGATTCTGGTGGGCAGCAGGACCGCTCAGGCGCAAGGGCTCGCCAAAGGGACCGTATTCGTACCGGGCGGTTTCGGTGCCGGTGGACGCCGAAACCAGGTTCCACCCATTCCCATTGCCGTCGTAGCACACAAAATGCGTGCCCGCAGCAGGGCCGCCAGCAACACGGACCCAGAGTAGCCCTCCCACGCCACCGGCGCCGTCCAGGCTCTCCGACAGGTCCAAGCCCCAGATGTACGCACGCACCACGCTGTTGTTGGTTGCGTTCAACTCCGCCACGTGCCGCCCACACAGCTCAGGATCGCTCACGAACTTCAAGTCCCCCACCACCTGCCACATTCCGTTGCTCAAGACGTACGATGTCTGCCGCACCCGCCGACCCCAGGCGTCGTACTTCCACTCCACCCGTCGCCAACTGCCCCGGTCTGTCGCACCGTAGCTCATCACCCTCGTCAGCCGGTTCTCAGCATCCCAATAGTACATCCACCTGCCGTCCCGCACAAGGTTGCCGTCCGCATCATGGATCAGCAGCTCCGGCGTCTGCGGCACAAAGGCCGACCGCGTCTCCGACTGCAGCCGGTCCGGCTGGCTCCGCACCACCCCCAGGTTCGTGATCACCACCCAGACCGAGCCCGTCGCGTTGTTCACCAACGCCTCACCGTACCAGTACCGGCCATGCTGAATCGCCCGCGCCCATTCGTTGCTCCCCCACCACAACGTCACCGTCGCCGCCTCCCCCGCCTCTTTCAAGCCGCCCACCTCCAAAATCGCCACGGCCTGATTGCCTTCAGGGACTCTGGCCCTTCAGCCTCCACGGCGGCGGCTCCACTCCATCGCTCACCTTACCCACAACTCGAGGCGACGCCAGCGATCCCAAGGGCGGGTAGTGATACAGCACTTCACCGTTTCTCAACACCATCACGCCATTCGTCATTACAATACACCCGTTAACCACGCAAATCCGTTCGTAGTACAGACTCACTCCACCCAGCTCAATTGCCCGCCAGTAGTTGCTCATCTGCGGTAGAAACCAGTTCTGGCTGCGAACCTCCTCGTCGATTTGCGCACACCAGTTCGTATCTACATCTGGCTTGTTCGTCTGCCCCAAGGCCAACGACACTACGGTATTGTCCCTGCTCCATCGTACTCCTGCTAGATACCAATATCCGCGCAACCCAACAGGCTCCATGCGTTCAATCACTCTGGCCGACTGAGGATCCAGAAAGTCCAGCAACAGATCTGGACGCTCTCTTTCCAGCCGCCCACCTCCCAGCATCCAGACGACCGCACAGGCTGTCATGATGCGGATCACCCACTGCGCTCCACTCAACCATCTCACTGACCACTGCACTTGCGAGCGCACGGCGGTGGACCACCCGTCTGCCTTCAGATTGCCTTCCATGTCGTCTCGTTCCTTCCCGCTGACCTCAACCAAACCGACAGCGTCTCATCGTCTTTCAACAACCTGCGAACCCAAACAAAAATGCTACCCGAAAACCATCTACACTACGAGTCGTCTTTGGCAGCAGCAGTGCAGCACTGCGACCGATTGCCTGACATGGAACAGCCTGCACCTCTGCATATGCTCACCCCACTCTGCCTGCCACGCTTCTCGCAATTCCTCTCTCCGGTCCCAACACCCATGCAACCCTCCAAGGTCATTTTCCAGCTTTACCCCCGGGTCCTCTCCTACCTCACCGACCGAGCTGTTGCCTGCCTGCTCCACAACGTTCTGCTCTCTGCTCTGTCGCCTGAACATCTGCTCCCCCGCCATCCCTTGGCGCGCTTCCCTGCTCATGCCTCCGCCAATGCTCGCCCAAAAGTTCGAACTGCCTTATGTACTTGCACGCGCACGCCGTTTTAGCGGTACCCGGCCAACTTCCGGGAGCAATGCCCAAAGGCCGGCCCACTCTGGCTCAATCCTCTCCGGCGGTCCGCGCGGTGATCACTGCCCGACGATCCTCCGGCTCGCAGCCCACGCAACGTGCCATTCCAGTAGCAACAGCGCCCCTCTTCCATCACCACTTTCCACAACCAGGAAGTGGCGCACCGCCTCAGCACCGGGGAGACCTCCGCTCGACACTCATTCTGCGCGCCCCTTGCCCATGCCGCAGGTCCAATCATGGCAACACTCCAGTGCCTTCTTCCCGTTCCGCCCCACCAATCTCTCCCCACGGCGCGCGGTCCACCCACATCTCCTCAAGGAGTCCCCGCGATCGTCCAGATCCGGCCATCCCGCAGGATCGCCACCCCGAAGCCCATCTCAAGTCCATCGGTGCCATTTCTGAACGAGTATGTGCAATAGAATAAACGTCCCCGTCCCAGCGCCTCGCAGTACGGAAGAGGATATTCGATTCTGTCGGGTGTCAGGTGGGCTAACCGGTTTTCCAGCCAGCTTTTCAATCGAGCCGGATCTTCCGCTCTTCGTACGAAGCCACTCACCACTCCCTGTGCCAGCGCATCTGCAAACGTAGCCTGGGCCCTCACAAACTCAGGCGACAACGGCTCGAAGGCGGTGTACCACACCGCCTGCTCCGCATATAACCGTCGGAACAGTGCAACTTCCATTCTATACACCTCGGGCAACTGCTGGCGGTCCCGCTCCTCAGTCGTTACCAGCCACCACACTGCAGCCAGAACCAGCATCTCTGTCACACATGCGACTACTCTCATCCGTGCCCGCATAGCGTCGCCCGCCTGGTCAAAGGTCTAATTCCGAGGGCTGTCGGATTCCGGTGTCACCCGCACACTGCTCTACCGAGCATCGCGGCATCGTCTGCAAAACCGCCCAACATCCGACCACGCGGAACACTTTGAATGCCCCAGCTCACTCCACCCCATGAGAACGTGAACAGGGCGCCATCCTGCGGCAACTTTCTCAAAAGCGTGTCTTCAAACCTCATCTCGGAAGGCCCCTGCCACGCCGTCCTGAACCTTGGATGCTCCAACAGACGAACGCCGGTGTCGGGCATCTCGGGTGTCTGTGAATTCGCCACCACGAATCGACCCTGCCTATTCCTGCAGAGTTCCTGAGCTGCTCCGCAAGCCTTCGCCTCCTGCAAGGCTTTTCGCCTGAGCCAGTATTGCACCCCCGCCTTGTCCTCCCTGACCTGGCTGACACTCCTCTGGCCAAGCCCCAGACGGAACTGCATTCCTTTCCAACACATCCTCGAGCAAGAACAGCCCCGGTTGGGTTCCTGCTGCAGCTTCCTGTTGAGCGCTGCTGGAGCATCTTTATGACCACGAACCCCGCCCATGGTCGGACGTGAGGACAACGCACCTTCGCAGCGTCGCAGACATCTGCTAGAACCGGCACGCACAGCACTCCCGGAAGGGCACCCATCTACAGTCTATTCTTAACTTGTCGAGTTCGACGTTGACATCAAGATCCATGCCATACCAGGTTTCTGTGGCCTTTACGAGGATTGGTATCTGAATGGCTACACTTATTGGCTTCTCATGTCTGCACTCGAATGTGCCTGCACCGAGTGCGAATCCAGAGGGCTCCCATCCCGCCCCGCCAAGGCAATCGCTGACACACCCTATAAACCGCGTCCATTGTTCTCCTGCCTTCAGCAGGTCGTCCGAATACCATTGGCTCGCTTCTGGAACGCGTTGGGGCGGCGGAAGCTCGTCCTGCTCGGCACACCATTTCTTTAGTTTTCCACAGATGTCTATCCCAGCGAGCTTCGCCTTAAGCCAGTCAACAGCGCTCGTTTCCAATGCGCACGTCACGAGGCACTTGCGAATATCCTTGATCGGTGGCCTGGGGCGGCTCGGAGGCCGCCGGGGAGGACGTCGAGGGCCTCTAGGCTGCTCGGTGTGCGGCCTGTGTGCGGAGAGCCCGTAGCCGTCCAACGTCGCAATGGCCGCATTATCAACCGCGGCGTGAAGATTTGCCGAGGCAGTTTCTTCCACCGGATCCCTGCTCAACCACCGGCCCAAGCTGGGACTATACGCCCGGTATTCGTAAAGCACCAGCCCCGTGAAATCTTCGGTGCGTTTGGTGCTGAAACGGAAGGGATTGAATCGGGCCGCAGGGCCGCTCAGGCGCAACTGCTCGCCAAAGGGACCGTATTCGTACCGGGCGGTTTCGGTGCCGGTGGAGCCAGACACCAAGTTCCACACGTTCCCGATGCCGTCGTAGCGGACGAAGTGGGTACCCGCGGCAGGGCCGGTGGCGGCCCGAACCCAGAGAAGACCACCCACACCACCGGCGCCGTCGAGAGTTTCCGACAAGTCCAAGCCCCAGATGTACCCACGCACCAAGGCGTTGTTCGTGGCATTCAGTTCGGCGATGTGCCGGCCGAAGAGGACGGGATCATTGACGAGCTTCACGTCCTCCACCACCTGCCACATTCCGTTGCTCAAGACGTACGACGTCTGCCTTGTCCGCCGACCCCAGGCGTCGTACTTCCATTCCACCCGACGAAAGCTGGACGATGGACCCGCCACGGTGATCACCCTCGTCAGCCGGTTCTCAGCATCCCAATAGTACATCCACCTCCCGTCCCGCGCAAGGTTCCCGTCCAGGTCGTGGATCAGCAGTTCAGGCGTCTGCGCGACGAAGGCCGACCGCGTCTCCGACTGCACCCGGTCCGGATTGGCCCGCACCACGCCCAGTTCCCTGATCACTACCCAGATTGAGCCGGGAGCGTCGTCCACCCCGGCTTCGCCCCAGCCGCTCACCAGCACTGCCTGGACTACTACCCCAAGCGTGCACCCTCTCGGGCTCACCGCGCTACCATGAAATCGAACAACCCCTGCGCCAGAGTCGACTCATGCGGCCGGGCCGAACACCTCTGCACCGCAATCGGCAATCCCCGGGCGTCCACGGCAACCAGGATCTTCACCCCCTTGCCCACCTTCGTGCGTCCGATCCTGTCGCCTCCACCGCGCGCCGGACAGAACGCCGCATCCAGAAAGCATTCGTAGGGCCCATACTCTCCCCGCTCCTCCACCAGTTGCCCCGCCTCCTGCAACAGCCCTTCGAATACACCCTCGCGCACCAGACGCTCGAAGAACCGGTGCACGGCGCTTTGGGAGCCGAACTGTGGCGCCAGATCCTTCCCCTCGGCTCCGTTCTCCAAAAACCAGAAGATTCTTGGCCAGTGCGCTGCGCTTGTCGCGGCGGTGATCCCCTTTGCGGGACTTGAGTAGCTCCGACTTCCCTGCAGAACACCAACCGAGCAAGGCGCCAGTCAGTTTCCACCCTGAGCCCTCCACCCGATTCTAGTGCGCCTTTTAAGGGTGTTCGGTCAGGGGCTATTCAGAAGCACCGACCGGTCACGCCTGCCAACCTCCTGTTCATTCACTTCCCTGCGCACACTGCGGTCCCTGGCCACCTCAAGCAAGACTTCCATCATCGTTCCCAACAGCTCCGATTCTTCTCTCGCTCTCACATGCATACCCTCATCTGCAAGCTCTAAAAGGCCGTCCTCACCCACGATAAAAATGGCCCATGGCTCACCATTGTCCTCGGTCACCGCAATGGCGTCAGGAGCTCCGTCGCCATTTACGTCAACTTCCCCATAAACGGCCTTGCCCCTCCGATAAAACAACCTCCCTCTTTCTGCCCCGGGTCCCCATGTCTCCATGAGAGCCAATGAGCCCTGGCGAAAATGCTTGCGATACCTGATCTTCGGGCTGCCATCTCGGTTGGTTCGGGTAGACATGCCCTCCACCTTTACAATGGTGTTGCTAAGATAGTATTCGGTAACTATGCTGCTACTGCGCAACTTCACCCTTTCCTCCAGCGGCGGTCGCTCCGCCATTAGAGTCAGCACGACATGGATTGCCGCACAACCGCCGAGGACCAACGCTAAACCTCTTATTCTGCGTGGCTGCATACGTAATTGCAGGTCCAGTAGCCGAACCCTCCAACCTCGTTTCCAAACAGCGCGTGCAAAGAATGGCAGCACAACAGGCAGTTCGTAAGATCCGCCTCTTTCAAAAAGTCATCACACCCGTCGAGCTTTCCGCAGGCACTTTTGATCCGTTCGGAGGCGTCAACGATCACCAGCACCTTGTTCAACGTGCTCAGGGCTTTCTTGGTCTTGGGATCGTCAGCAGCCTCTGCAGCTTCTTCTAGCAACTGTAACAACCTGGCGACCGCATTCTTTACCAGGTCCTTGAGCGCTTTATTGTCGCAGCATCTGCCGTCTCCACTCCCCTCCTTGCTGTCCAGACCGTGAACATCAACGCTGCCCGTACAATAGTTTGCCAAAAAAGCATACTCCCTTCCTGGCTTGCCGGTGCGATGGCGGAGCAAGCCTTTCCGTACCAAGTAAACCCTCAATGCTGATGCAACATCTGGCCGTTTTACAACAAGGAACTCCAACGCTCGGCGAACGCGCTGTTCCCCACGTCCCTCCGGCGGTTGCGATTGGCAACAGCCTTTTAAAGAAAACCCCAGATCCTCAATCGGATCCCTGCTCAACCAGCGGCCGAAACTGGGATTGTAGACGCGGTATTCGTACAGGACAAGCCCGGTGAAATCTTCGGTGCGTTTTGTACTGAAACGGAAGGGATTGGTACGGGCGGCAGGACCGCTCAGGCGGACGGGCTCGCCAAAAGGACCATACTCGTAGCGCGCGGTTTCAGAGCCCGTGGACGCCGAAACCAGGTTCCACACATTCCCGTTGCCGTCGTAGCACACAAAATGCGTGCCCGCCGCAGGGCCGGTGGCCATCCGAACCCACAACAGCCCAGCCACACCACCGGCGCCGTCCAGGGTCTCTGACACGTCCAAGCCCCAGATGTACGCACGCACCGGGGCGTTGTTCGTGGCATTCAGTTCGGCGATGTGACGGCCGAAAAGCAAAGGATCACTGACGAGCTTGAGGTCCTCCACCACCTGCCACACCCCGTTGCTCAAGACGTACGATGTCTGCCTTGTCCGCCGACCCCAGGCGTCGTACTTCCATTCCACCCGACGAAAGCTGGACGATGGACCCGCCACGGTGATCACCCTCGTCAGCCGGTTCTCAGCATCCCAATAGTACATCCACCTCCCGTCCCGCGCAAGGTTCCCGTCCAGGTCGTGGATCAGCAGTTCAGGCGTCTGCGCGACGAAGGCCGACCGCGTCTCCGACTGCACCCGGTCCGGATTGGCCCGCACCACGCCCAGTTCCCTGATCACTACCCAGATTGAGCCGGGAGCGTCGTCCACCCCGGCTTCGCCCCAGCCGCTCACCAGCACTGCCTGGACTACTACCCCAAGCGTGCACCCTCTCGGGCTCACCGCGCTACCATGAAATCGAACAACCCCTGCGCCAGAGTCGACTCATGCGGCCGGGCCGAACAGCTCTGCACCGCAATCGGCAATCCCCGGGCGTCCACGGCAATGAGGATCTTCACCCCCTTGCCCACCTTCGTGCGCCCGATCCCGTCGCCTCCACCACGTGCCGGACAAAACGCCGCATCCGGAAAGCATTCATACAGCCGATACTCTCCGCGCTCCTCCACCAGTTGCCCGGCCTCCTGCAACAGCCGTTCGAATACACCCTCCCGCACCCAGCGCTGGAAGGCTTGGTGGACGACACTCTTGGAGCCGAATCGCCGGGGCAGGTCTTTCCATTTGGCTCCGTGCTCCAACAACCAGAAGATGCCCGCCAGTGCCTTGTGCTTGTCGGTTCGGGGGCGGCCGCCCCTGGGGTTCCTGGGAAGATCCGGAATGCGTGCGCACAACCAATCCAACAGCCTGTCTGTGCGTTTCACCACGACTGCATAATGACTAACCCACTAACACCCGTCATAGGTTTTGGGTCGGGTTCTAGCTTCTAGGACTGGGTTTCCGGCAAAAGGCATCAAATCTTCAGCCAGCCACGGCATTCTTGGCACCTCTGACCTCCAGCAGTTCTGCCGGTCCTTTACTGAAACTGCGTTTACCTCGAGTCCAGTGAGAAGCCGAGTGAGAAATTGTACGGCACCTCCAGCACAATCTCGCCATCCCGGATCACTGCAAGACCCTCGCGCTTCTCAATATGCCTCAGCAACATCGGACCGCATGGTCCCGGTACACTATTTGTAGTTTTCGTTGCCTTGTGCACAAACCAATACAGTTCCCCGCCTTCCTCGACCATCCGCTGGATGCGATCGTACAGCTCGAACGCATCCTTCCGCGCCCGTGCGCGCACCCTCCGCCGGTTTTCCAAGTATGACTTAAGTACTTCCGCGTCGTTCATCCGGCGCTCCACCCCGTCGATCAAACCCTCGGCCCATTCGTAGTGCCACTCCTCCACGTACAAAATAGGATCCAACACCGCAGGCGAGAACCGATAGTTTCCCGCCTCGGTTCGATGCTTCCTCATAAACCGTTCTGCTTCCGTCCGGGGCAACGTCGCGCAGCAACCTGACATGCAAAGAGCCACTGCCAGCCACACCAGAGCCACGCCTCTTTTCATAAGCAGGCCGTGCAACATATCGCGTAAGCAGGTGAAGGTGGGGCACACTGTGGACGACGATCTTCCGGCCAATGGCGCTCATCGCTTTTCCAAACCACGTGTTCTCCCACCTGAACCGTAAACTCATACGTAAACTCGATCAGCACACCACCGTACCTGTGGTCACAGGTCACGGCTCCTGAGCCCAATGTGATCCCCACGTGGTAATTGCCTCGCCGGCCGAGGCACTTAGCCATGCACGACGCGAATTTCGCCTTCAACGCCTTCCCGAGACTCACATCTCCGCCCTCCAACAACTCATCGAGAGTCGGAAGTCGCAGCTCATCCTCGCAAAAGCGTTTCAATTTGCCACACAAGAAGCGGATGTCGATCCATTCGCCGACTTTTTCCAAGCCGACTTCGGCAACGCACTTGGCCGCGCATAGGGCAGCTCTTTGAACAGGATTTGGCGGCCTCGGCCGCTGCGGCGGCCGCCGGGGAGGACGTCGAGGGCCTCTAGGCTGCTCGGTGTGCGGCCTCTGTGCGGAGAGCCCGTAGCCGTCCAACGTCGCAATGGCCGCATTATCAACCGCGGCGTGAAGATTTGCCGAGGCAGTTTCTTCCACCGGATCCCTGCTCAGCCACCGGCCAAGGGCGGGACTATGGGCCCGGTATTCGTACAGGACCAGACCGCTGATGTCCTCGGTGCGCTTGGTCGAGAAGCGGAATGGATTCTGGTGGGCAGCAGGACCGCTCAGGCGCAAGGGCTCGCCAAAGGGACCGTATTCGTACCGGGCGGTTTCGGTGCCGGTGGACGCCGAAACCAGGTTCCACACATTCCCGTTGCCGTCGTAGCACACGAAGTGCGTGCCCGAAGCAGGACCGCCGCCATTCCGAACCCACAACAGGCCACTCACGCCGCCGGCATCGTCGAGGGTCTCGGAGAGGTCCAACCCCCACACGTACGCACGCACTAGGCTGTTGTTGGTCGCGTTCAACTTCGCCACGTGCCGGCCGAAGAGCTCAGGATCGCTCACGAACTTCAGGTCCGCCGCCAACTGCGCGGCTTCCTGCGACTTTTCCAGCAAGCCACCACGCCAGAAGACCCCAAGGAGTCCCCATCGCGGCTGCAAGCACCGTGCCCAGCCAAAAGTGGTGACCGTACGACACCTGGAGTCCCACTACGGACGCAATCGAAATGTAACTACCGATATCGACGACCGGATACGCCCACGCAGCATACCATCCTATCCGCTCACCCAGACGTCCTCCCAACCCCCGGACCAGCCCTATGACCAAACCCAAAAGCGCCCATTCCGGCAGCCGGAGGAGCGCAAATGACAGCCGACCGGTCACGAAGCTTTCGGGTGCGCCGACCCGAAGTACAACCTCTCGTACACCTGCGCGCCATCCGAGGGGCAGCAAAAGCTCCAGAACATCGCCGACGAGGTCGACGGCAAAACAAATGAGGAGTGCCACACCAAAGGCTGCCGATCGTTTATGTATAAACATGTTGCCGAGAGGCTTTTTCATGAGCAGCGACGCACCACACGCAGCCGGAACCTCGTAGTTGACAGCACATTCATGCGACATCCGACATAGGCGCGCCATCCGGACCAGCGATATCTGGCGGCAGCATCCGATGCTGCATTTGAAGGCCTACTTTCGCTTCCACGGCGGTTTTCGTACACACAGACATGCTGTTGCTGTAGCAACAACACACGCCTTGCCCTGCGCCTTGTCCTCCATTGCGTCCAAGCAGCATGTGTAACACCATTCCAGCGCTCTCTTGCGTGACCAGAAGTTGCAGTAACGCACAACCTCGTCACACCAGCTTTGACACTTTACAACATCCCACGCGAGTCCAAGCACATCATAATGTCGTACGGCATCGTTCCTGCAAAACGCAACTTCGTCCAACACAGCTCCGCCGCGTTGACTCCTCAATAGCTCTTTGAATGAACGTTCGCCCACCGGATCCCTACTCAACCAGCGGCCGGAGGTGGGACTGTAGGCGCGGTATTCGTAGAGGACCAACGCTGTGAAATCCTCGGCACGCTTGGTGCTGAAGCGGAAGGGATTGGAGCGGGCCGCTGGCCCGCTCAGGCGCAAGGGTTCGCCGAAGGGACCGTACTCGTACCGGGCGGACTCGGTGCCGGTGGTGGCCGACACCAGGGTCCACACGTTCCCGTTGCCGTCGTAGCTGGCGAAATGCGTGCCAGCGGCAGGACCAGTGGCAATGCGAACCCACAACAACCCTCCCACTCCACCGGCGCCGTCGAGGGTCTCGGACAGATCCAGGCCCCACAGGTAGGCGCGCACCAAGGCGTTGTTCGTTGCATTCACTTCGGCGATGTGACGGCCGAACAGCTCAGGATCGCTCACGAACTTCAGGTCCTCCACCACCTGCCAGGCCCCGTTGCTCGAGACGTACGACGTCTGCCGCACGCGCCGACCCAAAGCGTCGTACTTCCATTCCACCCTACGAAAGCTGGACGATGGACCCGCCA